>Ga0255766_10002521_pt1 | contig 16273 bp, 17 predicted proteins | sample 071ome_23_FD_179966 | JGI IMG/M metagenome (GOLD analysis project Ga0255766, IMG submission 179966) | Coastal salt marsh microbial communities from the Groves Creek Marsh, Skidaway Island, Georgia - 071403BT metaG (version 2) | ecosystem: Environmental > Aquatic > Marine > Intertidal zone >... | reverse complement strand
AAGATTTTTAAGTTTCTAATAAGTTTGATAAATTCTTAATTTTCTTAATTAAAAACTTATTAATAACTTAATATACTTAAAGAGAACACACTATATTATTATATACTTTTTAATGAAAAAAGAAGAGAACAACTACACTATTGCAGTAACTAATAAAAATATATACGAATTTTATCAAAATAATCCGAATGTTGATTTTGAAAACGTTAATTTGTTATTGATTGATTTTATGGAGTCCATATTCAATAACATGACAAATGATCTGAATAGTAATATTAATTCTCAATTATTATCATTTATGAAGGATAATCAAACAAGGATTGAGAACATTTCCAATTCATTGAATTTGGTTAATCAGAATGTAACCACCCTTACTAATGATATAACTAATAACATGGTATTACAAATGAATAATATGAAAAAGGATTATATTGATGATTTATCACAAATTATTAATACAAATTCATTAAGTAGTAATGAAAAGATTAGTTCTCTCATTGATAAGAGTAATTCTATTTTAGTTGATAAAACTACATTGATACTTAATGATATCATTCCAAAAAACCAAGATAATCTTCAGAGACAAATTAAAGATAACCTGAAAGAACTTCATGATAGTATAAGTAAAGATACAAATAAGTTAACTGAAAATGTAAATAATAAAGAAGCACAAGTCGATTTTATAAATAATATTGAGAACAAACTAACTAATCTTATACAAAATATACAACAACCATTATATTCTACATTAACAGCATCAGAAGAACGGCTTTCTAATAGTATTAATAATATCAAAGAAACTACACAATCATCTGTCAATACGCAAGATAAATTATTTGGAGAACTTGAAGGGTTTTTAGGTAAATACAAATCATCTACACATAAAGGTAAATTTGGAGAAGAACAATTAAGCAGTCTATTAAATAATATTTATAATAATGCTGAAATTACGAATACTACCGGTCAAAAAGCTGCTGGCGATTTTCTTATGAAAAGATCTGATAGACCTGATATTATGATAGAGAACAAAGAGTACGATTATAATATTCCAAAAGAAGAAATATCTAAATTTATTCGTGATATTGAATCATTAAATGTATCTGGTATTTTTATTTCACAGCATAGTGGTATAGCATTTAAACAAAACTTTCAAATTGATATTAATAGTGGTAATGTTCTTGTATATATTCAAAACTGCGATTATGACCCAGACAAAATTAGATTAGCTGTTGATATAATTGACAATTTATCAAATAAATTGAAGGATATTAATATTGATGAAGAGAACATTCACATTTCAAAGGATATTCTTGATAGTATAAATGACGATTATCGTTCGTTTATTAACAATAAAGAAACTTTACATACTATTTTACGAGACTTTACTAAAAAAATGAATACACAGATTGATGAACTTGCTATGCCTAACCTCGATAGGTATTTAGAACCCAAATACGCCTATGTTAAGGATAGAGTATTTAAATGTGATATATGTAATGAATTTATAGGCAAAAATAAACAAGCATTATCATCACATAAACGTGGTTGTAAAAAAAAATATGGAATTAATGTGGATACCACTACTAATCTAAATATTCAAATTAATACTGATTCTTCTTAAGGAAAGGTGTAATATTCACACTTCTATAAAAATAAAACTTTATATAATATATAATGATAACTAAGAATAGAAAAGCAACATTTAAGAAAAAATCTACTAAGAGAAAATCTACTAAGAGAAAAACAAAGAAAAATAATAATGAAGTTAGTGGAGGATGGAAGTTTTTTCCTTATTTATTAGATAAACCACAAGTTCTTTCAGAAGATGAGAACGAGAAACTAAGAATAATACAAAACCTGGATAAACTTAAAATTTCTACATTAATTGAAAACAGGGCTGACCTAACTGAAACCGATATAACTGAACCCGATATAATTGAATATGCGTTATTCGCATTAGATTTAAATGAACGTTGCGTTAATATATGTGATAAAGCACTATGTAAAACATGTGATAATTCGCCTGAAACTAGTTGTGATTACTGCAAAGATTTTACAAAAATGCGCGGTAAACGCAATGCTTATGAAACGACCAATTTTTGTGGGATGGACTTTATGAAAAACTATTCTGATACTGATACATATTACTGTAAGAAATATATTGATATGGCATCAATAATTCGCCAACTTCGATACAAATTTGAAACTACTAATCCTACGTTATATGATTATTTAAATTTTTTTGATAATACTTATAAAGGAGACTACAAACTTAATGATGTTAAATCATACTTAATTTCTTATAAAACCCAGCAGGATAGTATACCATTACAAAATGGAAGTGGTAATAACTATAAAAAATCAAAAACACGCAAATCAAAAAAAAAAAGTTGTGTAAAAGTCTAACAATCAAGGTTTATGTCCGGTCTCAGTAAAGGATTATAAGGCAAACCCATACAAATAAAAAAGATTTCATCTTTTTATAAATTACATATTAATGCTTTTTTAAACTACTACTTTTACGTGTTTTTAGAATTGACACAATATCTGCGTGTCCTTTAGTTTTTGCTATCATAAGAGCTGTTCTGTCCTTATGATTTTTCATATTCATATCAGCGCCATTATCCAGTAGCATTGACACAATTTGTTTGTGCCCTTTATAACTAGCACGCATAAGAGCTGTATTTCCATTAATATCCCTCGCATTTACATAAGCGTCATTCTCTAAAAGTATTGACACGATCTGTGTGTATCCAAAATTACTTGCTATCATAAGAACCGTCCTATGCTTATTATCTATCGTATCTACATCTGCTTTTTCTTTCTCCATAGACCATGATACGATACCAGTACGTCCGCAAATACATGCTTCTATGAGTCTATTTGCTTCCATCTTGTTATTATTCCTTTGTTAAGATTTATTAATCTGATTGCTTATTATTCTTTAATGAAAAGCTTTTCAATTTTCTAATACGAGAGAAATAAAAAAGACCTATATACAGCCTTTTTTATTTTGGTTTTTTAATTTTTATTGTTTTATTCTTTTCATTTGATTATTTATCTACATTTTTGAGTATTTACCTACTTTTATGATATCAATTTTATTGAAACACCTCTCCCATATCTGTAATTCCTCTTTAGTAAATGGTGGAGCACCTTCCAAACTTTTAAGTGCTGTATCGAACTTGGTATTAGCAGTAAATATAATATCCGTATTCTTAGACCATTCAGACATGACTGTTTCTTTATTGACCCAATACCATTTTCCTCCACTTCCGTGCATACCTACGCACAATCTTACTGATTTATACCCGGTGGTACCATCCTTGAATTTATATAAGATACCTCCTTCAGTAATACCTTCAGGTTGAAATTCACACGAACCTTTAAATTCATCATTTAAATGTTCGCATAAAACAACTATATCTCCTTTGCAAATGTCTTTTTTAGTTCTTAGAGTAAGTCCTGTCATTTTGTATTGTATTATTATACTATACTTGTTATTTGATTACTTACTTTACTGTAATAAAAAAGTTTTTCAATTTTCTATTATGAGAGAACACATATTATCAAGTCAATTTTTCTAATGAAATCCACATAAAATTATGTGTTGGTTTTGTGTGAGTAGCTGATATGTCTTTACAATTATCTGTTAATTCTATTTGTTTTGAAATATGTTTGAATAATTTTATATGCAAGTATCCTGTATCTATCATTTCTATATACTTTTCTTGATTACCTTCTATATAAAAATCGTCTATCCAATTTTCATTTTCTTTTTGTAATTCCTTTTCTTCATCGGTCAACTCTGTTACCAACTCAACCACACGGTTTTTATAATTAGTTTCCAAATCATATTGTAATGTATCATCATCATCAAAATATGTATCTATATAACATTCTACGTATTTAATACGATAAATATCATTCTTTGGTTTGACAAATTTATTTATATTATCACTTATTATTGTTGATAAACTGGTATCTATCATTTTATCTATTATTTACTATGCTATTGAATACAACTTATATTTCAATTTTGTATACAAATAAAAAAGACCGTATATACAGCCTTTTTTATTTTTGCCCGAAGCTACTGAATTCGTTTAATAATCCATTTTTTGTCGTCTGTCTTGTTTTCTACTTTTAGTAAGCTTTTTGGAATGTGGAGAATGTGTCTTATCAATTGAATAAATCAATTGACCTGTATTTGTATCGTAATTCTGAATTTCTTGTTGAATTAATTTATTTTCCTCTTCCGTATGTTCTTTGAAATTTATTAAATTATTACAGGGATTAGAGTAATTATACACATAATTCTCTCTATAATATTGGTGTAAGTAATCTTTATTTTGTTGATTTAATTTAATACCATATTTCGTTCGTAATGAATAATCCCAACCTATTGTACTACTTGAAAATCCTCCGCCTTTTTCTTTTTCTACAACTTTATAATCCTTGTTATGATTCTTTTTTTTAAATAGATTATTACATTTTTGAGCGGTTTTAAAACCACCACCCATTACCATTATTATCTTGTATAATTAAAATAATTAAATAACTTTATATATTTTATTTATATTATTTGTAAAATTGAATATAATAAATATAACTTTTCAATAATATACAAATTAAATACTTAAAATGGAGGAACTTCAGTTATTTCAAGGCATTTCCAAACATAATATTGATATAGTTCGTAAATGTTTGCGACAAGATATTGCTATAAATGCTATACATAGTAAATATAATAATCAAACTGCTCTTTTATTCGCTAGTGAAAAAGGAAAACCTGATATTATTAAATTATTATTAGAACATGGTGCTGATGTGAATTCTAAAGATATGGATGGAAATACTCCACTTAACATAGTATGTAAGCGATATTCTTATTTTGAAGACACTAGTTATTTATTTGAAATTATTCAATTATTATTAGAACACGGCTCTAATGTTAATTCCAGGAATGATAATGGTGTTACTCCTTTTATGACTGCTTGTTCTAATATAATAGAAACAAAAACATTTGAATTATTAATAAAATACGGTGCTGAAATAAATGCTATAGATAAAGATTTTTGGACTCCTCTTATGTATGCTTGTGAAGCACGTTCGTATGAAGAGGCTAAATTATTACTAGAATACGGCGCTGATGTTAATTCCAGAAATATAGATGGAAATACTGCTCTTATTATTGCTTGTGATGAAGATTTCACAGAAATAGCCAAATTATTACTAGAAAATGGTGCTGATGTTAATGACCGAATAAGTAATAACGTAAATATATTATCACCAACATATGGTTACAATAACTATTATAGTAATAATGACAGTGATAGTGAAAGTTATTATACTAACAGTTACAGTGATAGCGATGGTGATAGCGATGGTAATAGCGATGGTGATATCGATGGTGATATCGATAATTACTTTGAAAACAATGACGATTATAGTGGTTTAACAGTTCTCATGAAAGCTTGTAAATTAGGACACAAAGATACAGTTCAATTATTATTAGAGTATAATGCTGATGTTAATATAATTAATTCAAAAGGTTATACATCTATCATGTATGCGTGTATAGATTTACATAAAGACATTGTTAAATTATTATTAAAACATAATGCCGATGCTAATATAACTATACCTGGCGATAGCACTACTCTTCTTATTAAATTATGTAATTCTAGATACAAAGATATTGTTAAAATATTACTAGATAATGGCACAGACGTAAATGGTACAGATAATTATGGCTGGACTACTCTTATGTATGCTTGTTCTCACGGTTATACAGATATTGTCAAATTATTATTAAAATATAATGCTGACGTTAATATTATAGATAATGATTCAAGCACGGCACTTATGTTTGCTTGTAAAAAAGGTCATATAAATATTGTTAAATTATTATTACAACACAAAGCTAATATAAATGCTAAAACTGTAAAAGGATATACACCTATTTGGTTTGCTTGTTTGAGACAACATACAAATGTAGTTAAGTTATTGTTGGAAAAAGGTGCTAATGCAAACGTACAAATAGGACGTATGCAAGATAATTATGATATGGAGGACCTATATGACTATGATGACGATTATGACTATGACGATTATGGTGACGATAATGATTATAGTAATAATTATGGTATAGAAGATTGTGATAATAGTACCATTCTTATGTTAGCATGTAAATGCGGATATAAAAAAATTGTTGAGATTATATTACAACATAGTAATACTAATCTTAATATACAAAATAAAAATGGATATACAGCTATTATGTATGCTTATTATGAATTACATACAAATATTATTCCTATATTATTAAACCATGGTGCTAATATTAATATACACAATTTAAAAGAGTATACTCCTTTTACAATATCACATTATAGTAAACAAGTAAATACAGATAAAAAAAACAAAATATTTCAATTAATTAAATATCATATCAAAAATAAAAAAATGGATGTTTTAAAAGTCATTTATAAAGGGCAAACACACAATAATAAACCTTTATTACATGTAGCTAAAAGCGATATGGCACGAATAATAGCTGGTTATGTTGTTTAGTTAGAATGGTATAATATTTTATAACATATGATATAAGTAATATGTATTAACGCATATTATTTTTTTCATAGCTCACTATCTTTGATATACGTTCTGAACGTCTAGTGGGTTTTAGTTTTCTATTCTCTTCCATTGTTTTTCTACGTTTTTCTGAACGTTCTTTATGTAATATTGATTTTTCTTCTTGTTCTTGTTTTATTTCTTCTTCTTGTATCAATTTATTTTTGATTTTTTGTTGTAGTTCATCATTTTTTTGTTTTATTTCATAAAATTCTTTTTCTTTTCTACGATTTATCATTTCCCGTAATGTAAAAGAATATTTATTTGTTATTTTATTTGCTTCTTCTTTCCATTTATCCAAATTATCTAGATAAAAATCATTTTTATTTAATTTATGTATTTTTTGTTCACGTATATATTCACGAATTATACATCTTTCTTCGAATGTTAGTCCTTTTTGATATCTTAACATTACTTTGTTTATTATACACTCATTATTATATTTTACTTCAATTTTTTATGGGTAAATCAAAAATATATAAAAATATATTTATTAGTATAATTACGAGAATATGTATTACGAGAATGTGTATAATTACGAGAATATGTATAATTACGAGAATATGTATAATTACGAGAATATTTTGAAACAAACGGATGATGTAAATCGTAGAGATGAATTCGGTCAAACTAAACTATTTTCTGCGGTTGTAAGTGGTGACGTAGAAACTGTAAAGCGTTTACTAAAACACCCTATGGTAGACGTTGATATATGTGATGATGATGGTAACACACCTATTCATCGGATATGCGTTCAATCTGATTTTGAAGAAGAAATAACTGATGAACATATGGTATGTGCTAAATTATGGTTAGACGCAACGTCTAGACCAGGAGATAGAAATAGAAACGGTTATGATGCTTTATTTTATGCTTGCGAGGATAACCATATGAAAATAGTTAAGTTATTATTAGAAAAACCGTATATTGATGTAAACAGACATGACGAAGATAACGAACATCCACTTTTTAGTAGTGCTGCTGATAACTATGATATGTTTAAATTATTATTAGAACTTGGTGCCGATCATAATATTGTATATGATAGAGGGTTAACTACTCTTATGAATGCTTGTGAATGGGGTAGTATAGAAGTTGTGAAATTATTATTAGAACTTGGTGCTGATATTAATATCGTAGATGATTATAATAAGACTGCTCTTATGTATGCTTGTGAACGAGGTCATATAAAAATTGTGAAATTATTATTAGAACACGGTGCTGATGTAAATATAAAAGATGAAACCGGATGTGATGCACTTTCCATAACGCTTGATAATGAAAACGCAGATATAACCAATCTAATTAAAAATCATATCAAAAATAAAAAAATGGATGTTTTAAAAGTCATTTATAAAGGTCAAACATACAATAATAAACCTTTATTACATGTAGCTAAAAGCGATATGGCACGAATAATAGCAGAATTCGTTGTATGATGATTTACAATATATTTTATAATATATAATATATAATATGCCTAACGCTAGATGTTCTGAATGTGGATTAACATTAGATCCTATATGTAAAGGTGTTGAGGAAATTCAAAGATTTAATGATTTAGTCAATAAAAGAGCAACCAAAATAATGGGAATGATCGCTAGTATTTCACCCGGTATTAAACATAATGAAATTGATATAGATTCGAAATGTGATGGGGTAATGCTATATGAACCATTAACAGCAACTCCGGCTAATGTCAGTTTGGGATTTTAAACCGTTGAAGAATTAAAATTGGACTTTTTAATTTTGCAACGGTCAGATACCACTGACAATTTGAAATTATACGCCCTTCGGGCGTGCCATTTAAATCTTCATTGGTATAAATATATTCTTTACATAAAAACTATATTATGTAAAGTATTTTTTATTTCATATTGAAAATCTATACAGTATATTCGTAATGTTATATTAATTATAATATTCAAAAGTGTATATTAATGAAATCATGTTTAGAACTATTTTCAAGAAATACATTAAAAGAAGACCTAATTGATTTAAGCAATAATTTTAATTTAAATAAAACACGAACCCCTGTTGAAATAAATAAACTTTTATATGTTTTAGATGATGAATTACACAATTTGAATATTTCAGAAGACAAGAAAATGAAACTGATGAAAAATTATAAGGTATATTTAGATAACGATAATATACCTTCTGATGACGTGTTTGAAAAACAACTTTTAAGCGCAAATATTCCTATCGAACATATAAATAATTTAAAAAACTTATATGCAAAACAGCTAACTAATAAAAATATATTAGAAAATGACAATACATATGATTCGTTATTGTTTCTTTCTGAATTAAGTGATAAGAAATTTACTTCAATAAAAACAAAAATGTTATGGAGAACAAAAACATTAGATTTTAGTAGTTGTAAAAAACATTTACAAGAGACTGAAAGATTTAATATAGTTAGATATAACGAATACGAAGATTTTATGAATAAAAACAAAATATATTTTGACGATGAATATCATAAAAATAAACCCAAAAGGGATGTTTTATATAGAAAAATTAATGATTTTTATTTTGTAGCCAATAATGACTATTTTGAAAAATGTACTGACTTTTATTTTAAACTATATTCTAACGTATTTGCCTTATTTAATTTGAAAAAAATAACGTTAAAATATCATAATAATTTTCATAAAATGAGTGAAACAAATATCGGTGCTAATTCACAATTATTAGATGTTGAGAACAAATCCGTTATAGAAAATAAAAACGTTTCGGATAATGAAATTACATTAACTTTTGACGAAACCAATATTTCATCTACTTTACATATGAGGGATTTTAATAATTGCACTGGGGAATACGAAGAAACTAATTTTATAACTAATTTAATGCCTGAAAATCTAAAAAAAGACATGTATAATACATCTTGTATACTAAGTTTGATAAAAAATAGAACTAAAAATACATTATCATCATTCGAACAAGTTCAAAACATAGAAAATACGAATATAGAAAATATAGAACACTCTATAAAATCTAATTTTAACTGGGTAGCTATGCCGGTTGGATTATTTGGGAGTTCGAAAACCAGCGATTATGTAAATAAACGAGTTGTATTTAAAATGGAATTTCATGATATTTTAAAAGATGTTGATAATACCGAAGGAGACGAAGAAGATAAACAACCTAAAAAGGAAAACACTACTGAAGTAGAAAGAAATGAAAATACTAAATTAAATATACTACCTCGTATTGTTTTAAGACCCGATGGAACATCGGCAGTTTTAAATGGTGATATATTAGGATGGGTTCGTTTGAAAAGAGATGATTCTGTTCCCAAATTAGCAGTTGAAGCTGGATACACCAAAAATGATGGTAAAGTATACATCGGCAGAATAGATAAAAGTCCAGGTAAAATAAATTGTAAAATTAATACCAAGAAAATTTGGAGTTTTCTCGTTCAAGGCATTGGAACTACACGTTCAAGACAATCCGGACAGATATTTGTAACAAATTTAAATTATGAATGGATTGAAATTAGCAAAGGAACAGAAATACCATTCAATTCTATTTATAATGGAAAGGATGAAAATGACGACCCAGTTTGGATTGGGAAATCGCTACATAATGAACCTGGTAAAATTGTTTGTAAACCTAATAATAATGGACGACCTCTAATGGATAAATTATGGTGTCATGGAAGTTGGTGTAGTCATCATAAAGGTTATATATTAGTAGTAAAAGATTGTAGAGATATAAAAGAGTTATTTAATAAAGAATTATTAACAGCTAATGATATATCCGAATTTGAAAAAGGGTTACACCATTTATAAAGAACATATTTTATCTAATCATATAATAGAATGGAAGAACCTACCAATATATTTTACAAAATATATGAAATTATGGATCATTATGAGAACATATTAGATGATTCATCGTATGACGGGAGTGATAAATACACCGAAGGCGATGATTTTTTTAATTTCCTATTTAAAAATATGAAAAAAGATGAAACAAAAGCCAATCCTGATGAAAAACCAGCAGAAAATACTCCAAAAAAAGAAAATGAAGACGAACCCGTTAAAGATGAAGATGATAAAGAACCTGATGATGAAAAAACTGCTATTGTTAACGCATATGTTAAGAAATGTTATAAAAAGATTGTTCTCAAATGCCACCCAGATAAGAACAAATCAAATAAAAACGCTGAAAGACTATTTATTAAATGCCACGACTACTACAATAACTTCTTTCTAATCGGCTTGTTGTATGTTTTTTATTTATATAAAGTATTACCACCAGCTCCATTGAATAATACAACTCCATCAAAACCCGATGAAACATCCGCCATACTTATCGAAAGAATATTTAAAGAAATACGACTCATACAAGATAAACTTATTCGATTAGAGCAAAATACCAAATCTGACGAAAAATCATAATATTCAAAAACGTATAAAAACTATATAATATGTTATCATATATCATATTATATGCCTTCCAAAGAACAGAAAAAACTCAATCGTCGTGAACAAAGCGAACTTAAACGCATCGACGAACAAAATAAAATTGCTGCTGAAATGGAATGGGAAAAAGGAACCGATAAACGTGGTCTACAACGCAAACAAGATAAAGATAATAAACAAGCTGATAAAATACGCCGTAAAAAAGAACGTGAAGAATTGTTAGCTGAAGAAAACTAATTTATACCAATAATGTTACCGATTTTAATATTTTTGATATTTCTCCCTTACGAACTCCTTCCTCAAATATTGGATAACCTATATATATCAAACGATAAATAATTACTATCAAGGCTAAAATTCCCATAAATATTGATAATGGTTTCTCTGTGTCGTCCATTTACATATACAGAGATTTTTATTTCATTAAAAAACTGGTTATTTACCTTACAATTCAATTATAATCTAGCATTTTTCAAAGATAATAATGCTTCTGCTGCTATCATTTCCTTTTGTTTCAAGGCATTCGCTATACGACTCGAACGACGTAGTTCCATATTTGTATTTTCTTCCATTGTTCTCCTACGTTTGATTCTTCGTTCTTCATCTTCTTGATATACTACTTGTAATGACTTCATTGTTGTATTTGCTTCTATGAATATGCTATTTGATATTCTTTGATTGTAATATTTTCAATTTTATTATTGTCTTATGTGAAAATAATAAGTAATGCGAATAGTTATATAAAGATTTCATATAATAATATATTAAGATGCCGAAAACTGACATTGACTATTCGAATACTATATTCTATAAAATTTATTGTAAAGATGAAACTAATAATGATCTTTATGTAGGACATACTACTAACTTCGTTCAACGCAAACACGCTCATAAAGCTAGTTGTGGTAATTCAAAATCCGCAAACTATTCGCAAAAAGTATATAAAACAATTCGTGAATATGGTGGATGGAATAATTGGATTATGGAAATTATAGCATTCCATAATTGTAAAGATGGTTACGACGCGCGTAAAATAGAACAAGAATATTATGAAAAATTAGGTGCAACACTTAATAGTATTCAACCTATACCTCCTATGAAAAAAGAAAAAATTCCTATAAAAAAAGAATATACAAACCAATGTAATACTCCAAAAATATTCAACGGCACTACATTTAAATACCACTGTGAGAATTGTAATTATTATACATCTAGAAAAGGAGATTTAAACAAACATATTTTAACAACCAAACATCAAAAGATTATAAATAATAACAATAATATCACAAAAGAACATAAATGTATTTGTGGAAAACAATTCTCGTTTAGACAAGGTTTATGGAAACATAAACAAAAGTGCAACACTCTTATAGAACCACCTGTTGTTAATAACGATTCTATACCAACAATAGATAATCAAAGTTTAATCCAAGAACTATTAAAACAAAATCAAGAACTTAAAGACCTCATATTAGAAGAACGTCGTGATTTTCACAAGCTATTTATGGATTTAACCGAAAAAATAACATGTGTATTGAATAAATAATTTTACGCTGAAAAAGTAAAAATAAAAGTTCGGTGAAGATTTTGAAATTGGACATTTTTAAAATGTCCATTTTCATTTTGTTGAAGATTAAATTTATATTAAATATCCACATTTTACGTTTCTTACGATTATGCTAACAATTCTATATATCAATGGATTTTTTGTTACCATAAAAAAATTAAGTAATTTATGCGGAAAATGATTTAGAACTAAATATGTAACTATTGTATATGTACCAATGATTACAAATAAAGTTCCAAAAAGTTCAACAAATTATATGTGTAATTTATGTGGCTATTCTACGTGTAGAAAAAGTCAATATTACCGACATTTAAATACTGCAAAACATAAAATGATGACAGAAAATGACGCTAGTAACGAAAAAGTTCATAACAAAAAGATATATATATGTAATTATTGTGAAAAAACATTTAAACACAGACAGGGATTATGGTGTCATAAGAAGAGTTGTGTTAAAGATAACACTCCAGAAACAAACAAAGAAGAGGAAGTAAACAAAGAAGAGGAAGAGAAAAATAACAAATACGAGACATTAATAATGTTGTTAGTAAAAGAGAATCAGGATTTCAAACAATTAATAATAGATCAAAATAAGAAGATGATGGAAATGACTGAGAACATGGGTAATAATCATCACAATACAACAAATACAAACAGTCATAACAAATTTAATTTGAATGTCTTCCTCAATGAGAAATGTAAAGATGCGATGTCACTAACCGATTTCATAAAAGATATGGAAATATCAATAGAAGACTTTGTTGAAACAGGAGAATTGGGATTTGTAGATGGATTATCGCGTGTATTGATAGAACGTATAAATAATATGGATTTATATAATAGACCACTGCATTGTACTGATTTAAAACGAGAAACAGTATACATAAAAGATGCGGAAAAGTGGGAAAAAGACTTGAATAAAGAACATTTACGTAAGGCAGTAAAGGGTGTAGCATATAAGAATGATCGAATGAGACCAATTTGGTATAGAGAGACACCAGATGTAGATGTATTGGGGTCAGAAAATTGCGAAAAGTTTTTAAAATATTCACAGGCAGCATTAGGTGGTTACGGAAAAGAAGAAACCAAATCTTTTGAAGATAAAATAATGCGAAATGTCTTGAAAGAGGTCACTATTGATAAACATATGAAAATAGAATAAAAATATAACAATTATGACTTATATTTTTATTGGCTATACTTTTTCTTGGTCTGTTTCTTTTTTGAACCTTTCTTTTTTTTGGTGCCACCTCTCCCACTTATTTCATCTATTTCATTTAATTTATCTAATTCTTTAAAACTACGTCTTGGTTTCTTTTGTGTTTTGCTTTCTGCGCTTGCTCGTTCTGCCTTTATTTCTTCGTCACTATCATCTTTGTCATAATTTTTCAGCTTTTTATAATGTTGAGTAGGTGGTATTACTTTCTTTGTTATATTTTTGACATTATTATGGCTTGCGTTTAGAGCTTTATTTTTTAATGTCTTTTTATTAGATGGTTGAGATGGTTTATTATTAATATTTTGAACTGGTGGTTGTGGTGGTTTATTATTAATATTTTGAACTGGTGGTTGTGGTGGTTTATTATTAATATTTTGAACTGGTGGAAGATACAATAATGTATCTTCTGATTCTCTCTTACGCTTTTCAGCTTTTTTCTTCTCTTCCATCTTACGTTGTTCTTCTACAATTTTTTTAATCTTATTTACTTTTTCTTCTCTCTTTTCGGATGTACTATAGGTTGTTATATAATTATATAGATCTATTGCAATAGTTATGTCAGTCCCATCAAGGTTAAGGAATTCCTTAATGTTTTGAATATCACTTAACTGAAGATGCACACCATACTGCTTTAAATTTTGAATATAATAACTTATATCTTTCTTTTCAGGTTGGATAATATCATTTTGAACTGGTGGTTTTGGAAGAGTATTTTTAATGGTAGATTTTGCGGGAACAGGTTGACTATTATTTGATCTTATTTTCTTTGTTGTGTTTTTAACTTCATCGTTTACTTTTACAACTTTATTTTTAATTGTCTTTTTATTAGATGATTGTAGTAGTTTATTTATTTTAATAGTTTTTAATTTACTATTATTATGATGTTTTTCTATAGACTGTTTTTTATTTAAAACATCTATAAAAGATTTGTCTGAAATTAATATATTCTTTGAAGACTTTGTTTGTTGATAGCCTACTATGGTATCTTCATTTATATTATCTGCGAATAACCTCATAAATATCATTCTTGAAGCTGATACTTGATCTTTTGTTAAACCTATTCGTAATTCATCTTGTTTATTATTGCAAGAACGAATTGTAGATGCGGATAAATTTGCATCAAAACCACCTTTTTTTGTTAATACATGGATTTCTTGTCCCCAATCTCCTATACCTTTCACCATTGCTAATCCCATAATTTTACTTTTCACCATATTAAATAAGTTATTATACCTTGCTGTTTTTTCAGTAATATTACTCCGAAGTTGAATAGGTTGTTGTGATACTTCAGTATATGTATTTAACATTTTATCTACTATAACTCGAAGTGTGTTTTTTGTTTCTAATCGTGTATTTGTTTTATCATCATGTAAATTTAATGTTTCGTTTATTTTAACGGGAGCCATTTGACCTGCTTTTCCTATAGTAGCATTCAGTTTAACTATATTGTCACTAGATTTATCTGGTATAAATTCAACTACGTAATAGAAATCAGGTGAAGGGATTTGTTCTATATTTAGATTCATTTTACTTATTATTTCTGGATGCTGATAAGATGTATTACTAAATTTACAACTACCCATTCCATCCACAATAGACACAAGCGGACAATATACATAAGGACTTAGATCCATTTTCATTACCTTATTTAAACCCTCAGCAAAATTATTTACAACAAACCGTTCGTCAGAATTACCTACATAGGTTTCTAAGTGTTTCATATCTTCAGGTTTAATTACATTTTCAGGATAATATTTTAAAGCTATTCTTGTTAGAACATCTAATGATGATTCATCAATAATATCAGAATACCAATGAAAATCAGATAATTCTTCAAAATAATCTTCTATATCATGTTGATTATAATTATTTTTAAATTCTTCTTCAAATTGGTTTTTTAATTCTGTTTTAGATTTGTTACTATATATGGATGTATATGTAATCCATAATAAAAATATTTCACAATTTATTATTAGTTTCATACTTCTTGTTTTTATATCTTCGCCATTATTTAATAAATAGAATTTTGGAATTAATTTTGAATTTGATTTCTGTATTGTATCAGTATATTTCAAAAAATATTTAATTATCCTTATTAAAACACCTTGAATTAAAGATTTCCGCTTTATTTTGTTTGGATCAGTTTTAGTGCCACCTATTTTTCTTTTTTTTTCAATTTGTATATTTTCAATTTGTATATTTTCAATTTGTATATTTTCAATATTTTCTTCAGTAAAACAAGAATCAATAATTAACTCTAATGTTGATTTTATATTTTGGAAACGTTCTTCAGCACCAATAGTATGGTCTTTATCTGGATGCATTGGACGAATAATCTTATTTTTAGTACTACGAAGTATCGATAATATTTCATCATTTGAACGTAATAATATATCATCATTTAAAGGTGTTATA
>Ga0255766_10002520_pt1 | contig 16276 bp, 14 predicted proteins | sample 071ome_23_FD_179966 | JGI IMG/M metagenome (GOLD analysis project Ga0255766, IMG submission 179966) | Coastal salt marsh microbial communities from the Groves Creek Marsh, Skidaway Island, Georgia - 071403BT metaG (version 2) | ecosystem: Environmental > Aquatic > Marine > Intertidal zone >... | reverse complement strand
AGCTTGTTTCAAAAGGTTCAATTACCTCATTAAAGCGCTTTAAAGACGATGTAGCATCTGTTGATTCAGGTATGGAATGTGGTATTTCCGTTGAAGGTGTGAAAAAGTATTTTGAAGGCGACAGAATAGTTGCATATAAAATAAATGAAATTAAGAGAACATTAGCAGACAGTTGAATAATAAACCGTTTTCAAGATCAGAGAGAGTATCGCAACAAGTTTTAAAAACCATCAACGATATCTTAACCAGAGAGATGGATTTAAGGAAATATGGTTTTATAACTTTTTCTTCGGTTAAAATGACAGCTGATTTAAAACATGCAAATTTATACTATAGTGTATTAAACCCTACTAAAAAGATAGAAATTATTAATGATAAACTGAACTTGCTTGTGCCGGTTTTTAGAAAATTTTTGTCAGCATCTTTAAATTTACGATCTACTCCAACATTGAAATTTTTCTATGATGATTCATTTGAGCAATTTGAAAAAATTGATAAGCTAATAAAAAAAATAGTTTAGCATGATTTACAATATATATAAACCAAAAGATTTGTCTTCATTTTCAATTGTTAAAAAAGTAAGAAATATTACCAAAGAAAAGGTTGGTCACTCTGGTACTTTAGATCCGTTTGCAGATGGAGTATTAGTGTTAGGTGTTGGAGAATCGACAAAAAAATTATCAAATATCATACAATTTGATAAGACTTATGAAGGTATTATTAAATTAGGAGAAAAAACGGATTCTATGGATTTAACAGGTAACATTGTTGAAGAAAGAGAAGTTTGTGAAATTTCGGAACAGAATTTAATTGATTGCGAAAAAAAGTTTGTTGGAGAATTACTACAAAGAACTCCTATGTACTCAGCTAGGAAAATTAATGGAGTTCGACTTTATAAGCTTGCAAGAAAAAATATTGAAATCAAAACAAATCCAAAGTTAATAACTATCAAGAGCTTAAAAATTGATTCATTAGATGAAAATACCTTAAAAATCACTGTCGATTGTTCATCTGGAACTTATATAAGGGTATTAGCAGAGGATATAGCAGAATATTTAGGTACTTTAGGTCATTTGATAAGCTTAACACGATTAAGTGTTGGTAAATATAGATTGGATGAATCAGTTACAGTAGAAAAATTTGAGGACAAGTGGAGATCATAACATCACTAGAAGATTTCAAAAAGTTATCTAATTCAGTTATAACTATTGGTAATTACGACGGTATTCATAAAGGTCATCATGATGTGTTGTCTTATATTGTTGAAGAAGGTAAAAAAAGAAATATCCCATCCTGTTTAATTACCTTTAATCCCAATCCTTTTTATGTGCTTTCTGATAAACAAGATCCAATATATCTTCAAAGTTTAGATGAAAAACTGGAAACTTTAAAAGAGATAGGTTTAGATATTGTGTTAATAATACCATTTGACAAAGAGTTTTCATTAATGTCTGCTCAAATATTTGCAGATACTGTCTTAAAAGATTTATTTAATCCAACGTTAATTTCTGTAGGTACAAATCACTATTTTGGACATAAAAAAGAAGGAGATTTTGAATTTTTAAAAACTTTTTGCAGTAACTATAATATAGAACTTCATACGCCTGTAATGAGAGAATATATGGGTAGTACCATATCTAGCAGCTTAATTAGATCATTGATTTTAAATGGAAACTCAAGCAAGGTATATGATTATTTAGGAAGATTTTATGGTTTTAATGCAAGAGTTGTTTCTGGTTTAAATCGCGGGAAAACAATGAATTATCCAACCGCAAACTTTATTCCAACTTTTGAAAATCAGTTACTTCCAAGCATTGGAGTATATTTAACTAGGGTTTTCTTAGACGGAGAATGCTATTTTGGAATGATGAATGCTGGTATCAGACCAACTTTTAATGAAAAAAAATTTGTTATGGAAGTTCACATTTTATCTGATAAATTCGGCAATCTATACGATAAGAATTTTTATATCGAATTTTTAGATAAAATTCGAGATGAAAAAAAGTTTGATAGCAAAGAATTATTAATCAAACAAATTGAAAAAGATAAAGAAGTATGTATTAAATTAATAGATACTTTTAAGGAGAAATATGAAATATAGTAAAGAAACAAGTACACTTCTTCAAGACGTGGGTCTTGATGCAAAGAATGTCGGTAGTAGTGAAGCGCAAATTACGCTTCTAACTGATCGAATTAGATCATTGACAGAGCATGTAAAGATGCACAAGAAAGATGTTCATTCAAAACATGGTTTAGTTAAGTTAGTGTCACAGCGAAAGAAGCTATTGAAATATTTAAGAAAAACTAAACTAGATAGTTATGATGAATTAATTAAAAAACTATCGATAAGAGGATAAAAAAAGAAGAAAATGATAAAAGTAGAAAAGAATATAGCGGGAAGACCGCTTAAAATAGAATCTGGACAAATCGCTAGGCAAGCTGGTGGTTCCGTATTTATTAGTTATGGAGAAACAGTAATCTTAGCAACAGTATGTTGTTCACCTGAACCAAGAGAAGGCATCGATTTTTTACCAATGCAGGTTGAATACAGAGAAAAACATTATGCGGGTGGAAAAATACCTGGAGGGTTCTTTAAAAGAGAGGCTAAACCTACAGATGCTGAGGTACTAACTTCACGTCTTACAGATAGACCTATTAGACCTTTAATACCTAAGAATTATAGGCATGAATTGCAAATTATGTTAACTACAATGTCATATGACGGTGTAAATACACCAGATATTGTAGCTGCTATTGGTGCTTCAGCAGCCTTATTATTGTCACCAGTACCATTTGATGGTCCTATTGCTTCTGTAAAAATTGGATTAATTGACGGAGAATATGTTTTAAATCCAACAAATGAACAGATGGAATCATCAGATTTAGACTTAATAGTTACTGGAAAAAAAGATAAAATTTGTATGATTGAAGGTGGGTCTAATTTTGTACCTGAAAAAACAATTTTAGAAGCATTAGATATAGCAATGGATGGAATTAATGATATTGTTGATCTTCAAATGGAGTTTTCAGAACATTTTGACAATTCTTATGAGATTGTTGATACAAAAGTTATAACTGAAGCTATTGAAAAGTCTTTAGATGATGCTTACTTGTCAAAAATGGAAAAGATATTTGATTTAGACACTAAGCAAGAAAGAGACGACGAATTTAATGTAATTGAGAAAGAAGCATTAGAACCATATCTTGAAGATGAAGAAATGTATCCAGAAGTTAAGAATTATATTAAAAATATGTTCAAAAACACAGTTAGAAAAACTGTTTTAGATAAAAAAGTTAGAGTTGATGGTAGAGGATTAGAAGATATTAGAGATATTAGCGTTGTAGAATCTATCCTTCCAAGAGCGCATGGATCTGCATTGTTTACTCGCGGTGAAACGCAGGCTATAGCTGCTTTAACTTTAGGTTCTAGTAGAGATGAGCAAATTATTGATTCAATGGCTAGTGATTATAAAAAATCATTCTTGTTGCATTATAACTTTCCTCCATATAGTGTAGGAGAAGTTGGAAGAATTGGTTTTACTAATAGACGTGAAATTGGTCATGGTCATTTAGCTGAAAGATCATTAAAACCTATATTACCATCTTCAGAAGAATTCCCATATACAGTTCGTATTGTATCTGAAATTACTGAATCAAACGGTTCTTCCTCAATGGCATCTGTGTGTGGCGGCTCATTAGCCATGATGAATGCTGGTGTTCCTATAAAAGAGCATGTGGCAGGTATAGCTATGGGTTTAATTATGGAAGATGATGATAATTACGCAGTTTTAAGTGATATTCTAGGTACTGAAGACTTCCTTGGAGACATGGATTTCAAGGTTGCTGGTACAAAAGATGGAATTAGTGCAATTCAACTTGATTTAAAAGTTCCTGGTCTTCCTATGGATATTTTATCAAATGCTCTTGAACAAGCAAATAAAGGTAGATTGCACATTCTAGGTGAAATGAATAAAGCAATTGACAAACCGAATGCATTATCCCAATATGCGCCTCAAATTGAATCTTTTAAGATAGATAAAGATAAGATTGGTGCATTAATAGGTCCTGGAGGTAAAAATATTAAGGCTCTTCAGGAAAATGCGGAATGTGTTATTAATATTGAAGATGATGGTACTGTAAGTGTATCAGCAGAAAACAAAGCAAAATTAGATAACGCAATATCTCAAATTAAAGCTGTAGTTCAAGATCCAGAAGTTGGATCTGTTTTCGACGGTAAAGTGACTAAAATTTTAGACTTTGGTGCTTTTGTTGAATTTGCTCCGGGAAGAGAAGGGTTGGTCCACATTTCTCAGCTAGCATGGAAACGTGTTAATAAAGTTGAAGATGTGCTATCTGTGGGCGATGAAGTTAAGATAAAGCTATTTGAAATTGATAAGCAAGGTCGTTTAAATTTCAGTATTAAACTTTTAACTGAAAAACCTGAATAATAAATGATATGAAAATTGGTATTCCAAAAGAAATTATTTCTCAAGAATATCGCGTTTCTATTAATCCAGAAACAGCAAAAATGCTTCTTCAAAGCTCTCATGAGCTATATGTTCAATCTGGGGCAGGTCAAGATAGTGGATATAATGACGAGGATTACTCATCTTTAGGTTGTACAATCGTTGATTCTGCTTCAGAAGTTTTTGATAGATCAGAGTTGATTGTTAAGGTTAAAGAACCCTCATTAGAAGAAGTTGAAATGCTTTCAAATAAGGTAATTTTTACTTATTTGCACCTAAGTTCATCAAAAGATTTAACACAAAAGCTTATGGATTGCAATGTTACTGGATTAGCATATGAAACTGTGGTTATAAACAACCAAACTCCCATGTTAAAACCGATGAGCGAAATTGCTGGTAGACTATCTTTATTAGACAGTATTGAGCTTTTAAAGAAGAGCAAGGGTGGAAAAGGTAAGTTGATTGCTGGTACAAGCTTAGCTGATCCTGCAAACGTATTAATCATCGGTGGTGGTATTGTTGGATTAAATGCAATGCAAATGAGTTTAGGATTAGGTGCTAGTACAACTTTGCTAGATGTTAATAACGAATTATTGAATGATATTAAAAGTAGATATCCAGCAGTAAATGTTGGCGAATCCTCCAAACAAGTAATTGAGGGAATTTTACCTATGATAGATATTGTTGTTGGTGCAGTTTTAACTCCTGGAGGGAAACCTCCTACAGTTATAACTAGAGATATGTTGAGTTTAATGGAACCCAAATCCATTTTATCTGATGTGTCTGTTGACCAAGGCGGATGTTTTGAGACCTCTAAACCAACAACACATGGAGATCCAACATATGAGGTGGATAACATTATTCATTATTGTGTTAAGAACATTCCTTCCGCTGTTCCATTTACAGCAACCAATGCGCTTAATGAAGCAACAAAGCCATTTATCCTTAAATTTGCTAATTCTGGATTGCACGGATTATTTAATGATGATAAACTTCTTATGGCGTTAAATACATATAAAGGCAAACTTACAAATGAAGAAGTTGCTGTTGCTCATTCATTAGACTATTCTGATCCAAAATCACTTTAAATATCTATATTTTTTATTTAAAGTATCGCTTTAATTATATTTTTTATATAATATTAAAGCAATGCTTGAATCAAAATCAAAACTCTATTATAGTATTAAAGAAGTAAGTGAAATGACGGAGCTTAAACCTTACGTGTTAAGGTATTGGGAATCTGAATTTCCTTCATTAAAACCATCAAAGAATAAGGCTGGAAATAGGACCTATAAAAAGCAAGATATTCAAGTAGTACTTGATATTAAGAAATTGCTTTATGATAAAAAATTTACTATTAAAGGAGCGGTTGAAGAGCTTAAAAACAGATCAACTAAAACTTTACCAGAAAAATCATTATCTAATACTCAAGTATCAGCTTTAAATGAGATTAAAAATGAATTAAAGAATATTTTAAATATACTAAATAGACACTAAGGGTAAGAGTCTATTATGGTAGCCACCAAAGCCTCTCAGTTATTGAGAGGCTTTTTTATTTAATTAATTTATATTTTTTCTTAATTTTTTATGTGAAAATGCGAAATATTAAAAGAATTTTTATTAAGAAAGGTTAATTGTGCGTATTTTCAATACAATAATTGTTGGTATTGGTATATTTTTGGCATCTTTTTTAATACCAGTAATCGGTGCAGTTCTATCGATTCCAATGAGCATTATAGGAGCATACTTTTATTACACATATGATAAAAATTAAAACATATTTAGCAATTTTTATTTCAATAACGGGGTTAGTAATGGCAAATGACACAGAGAATAAAAAAGCTGTATTTGCAGCTGGTTGTTTTTGGGGGGTTGAATCCACATTTCAACAAATGGATGGAGTGAAATCTACAACAGTAGGATATATAGGTGGAAAAGTTAAAAATCCTTCATATGAACTGGTGTGTACTGGATTAACAGGTCATGCCGAAGCAGTAGAGATTGAGTATAATCCTAATGAAATTACTTTTGAAAAACTGTTAGATACTTTCTTTGAGCTTCATGATCCTACCACATTAAATCGTCAAGGCCCAGATATAGGCACTCAATATCGTTCAGCTGCATATTTTTCTAACGATGATGAAAAACAAATTATTGAAAGAAAAATTAATGAATTAAATGAATCAGGAAAGTTTACTTCTAAGATTGTAACCGAGATTGAAGCTATTTCTGATTTTTACAATGCAGAAGATTATCATCAAGATTATTACAAAAAAAGAGGAATAGAAGGATGCACTATTTAATTGAGAACATAATGAAGCTTAAAAATTATACATATCTACTGGCTTTATTAATGTTATTTGTCTTTACGACAGACCTGAATGGACAGTTCAGAAGAAAAAAAGTAAAGCTTAGTCAGACAAATAAAATCGAAGAGTTTATTAATGATTATATTCAAGATCCTTTTATGGTTGAACATATACAATCATTGCAATCTGAATTAGTTAAAATTGGTTTTGAAATATTACCTCCTGAAACAGATGGGGATATGGAAGTTTTAATCAACTTTGAAGATTTTAATTTCGACCCATATTACGGCTCAACTGCAGACCCAAAAACTTCATCAATTATTTTTAGAGATCCAAATACCAAGAAAGTGTTTGCTAAATTTCAAGCAAATCAAGTGCTTGCAGATGATGAATATAGTGGACCAATGACTAATGCTTTTGGAAGCACAACTTCAAATAATATGGGTTATGGCTCCTCAAATGATCAACCAATTGATGTAAATGCAATTATTCTAGATTGGATGAAGCAAATTAAGAACTTCTATTAAATTTGAGCTACAATCATAAATCCATAGAGAGTAAATGGCAAAAATTTTGGTCTGAAAATCAAACTTTTAAGTCTGAGGATATCTCTACAAATAAACCTAAATATTACGTTTTAGATATGTTTCCTTATCCGTCTGGGACAGGATTGCATGTTGGTCATGCTTTAGGATACGTAGCAACGGATATTGTAGCACGTTACAAGCGCATGAAAGGTTTTAATGTGCTTCATCCTATGGGTTGGGATGCGTTTGGCTTACCAGCAGAGCAATATGCTATAAAAACAGGTACTCATCCTAAAAAAACAACTCATCAGAATGTTTCAAATTTTAAAAAACAGATTAATAGCCTTGGATTTTCTTATGATTGGTCAAGAGAAATAAATACAACTGATCCTAATTACTACAAATGGACTCAATGGATTTTTATGCAACTTTATAATAAAGGTTTAGCTTATGAGCAGGAGGTTGCTGTTAATTGGTGCCCTGAACTAAAAGCAGTCCTTGCTAACGAAGAAGTTGTTAACGGAAAATCAGATATTGGCGGACATCCTGTAGTAAGATTACCAATGAGACAATGGATTTTAAAGATTACTGACTATGCAGAGTCATTACTTGATGGATTAGATGATTTAGATTGGCCAGAAAATATTAAAGAACTTCAAAAAAATTGGATTGGTAAATCAGAGGGGGTTGAGTTAGGGTTTGATATTGATGGACATAATGATACTATCAATGTATACACTACAAGACCTGACACTCTTTTCGGAGCATCTTATATGGTTTTAGCTCCAGAACATACCTTAATTCATTCAATTGTTACAGAAGAGCAAAAATCCAAAGTAGAAGCTTATATTGAGGAAACAAAAAAGAAATCAGATTTTGATAGAACAGAAGTTAATAAGGATAAAACTGGTGTTTTTACAGGTAGTTATGCAATAAATCCCTTCAGTAAAGAAAGAATTGAAATATGGATAGCTGACTATGTGTTGATAAGTTATGGCACTGGCGCAATTATGGCAGTTCCTGGTCACGATGAAAGAGATTGGGAGTTTGCATCAAAATATAATCTTCCAATTGTAGAAGTTGTAGAAGGTGGAGATGTATCAAAAGCTGCATACACTGCAAAAGGTAGTGCCAAAATTATTAATTCTTCAAGCGATATAACCTTATCCATGGACGGTTTAAGTGTAGATGAAGCTATTAAAAAAGCAATTTCATTTATTGAAAAAAATGCAATAGGAAAAGCCACAGTTAATTACAAATTAAGAGATTGGTTATTTTCTAGACAAAGATATTGGGGAGAGCCTTTTCCATTAATTCATAAGGACGATTCAGTAGAGTTAATTCAAGAAACGGATTTGCCAGTAATGCTTCCTGAAGTTGAAAATTATAAGCCATCAGATGATGGTAAATCTCCATTATCATTAGTTAAAAATTGGGTTGAAGTAAAAGATGAAAATGGTAATATTATTGGACTTAGAGAAACAAATACTATGCCACAATGGGCTGGATCTTGTTGGTATTTTTTAAGATTTACAGATCCTAACAATACAAATGAGGCATGGTCAAAAGAAAAAGAAAACTATTGGATGCCGGTAGATTTATATATTGGCGGACAAGAGCATGCAGTACTGCATTTATTATACTCTAGATTTTGGCATCATGTTTTATATGATTTAGGCCTAGTGTCGACCAAAGAACCATTTAAAAAATTATATAATCAGGGAATGATTTTAGGAGATGATGGTACAAAAATGAGTAAATCTAGAGGGAATGTAATAAATCCAGAAGAGATTATGGATGAATACGGCTCAGATTCGATGAGGCTTTATGAGATGTTTATGGGTCCCTTAAACAAATCAAAGCCTTGGAGTACAAAAGGTTTACAAGGATGCTATAGATTTGTAAATAAATTATGGTCAATTATTGTTGATGAAAATGGTAATTTGTCGTCGAAGATAATAGATAGTGATGAAAAGGATAAAGACACATTATTTTTACACCATCAAACAATTAAAAAAATAGGCGAAGATATCGAAAATCTACATTTTAATACTGCAATATCTCAACTAATGATTTATTGTAATCATTTACAGAAATGTAATACAATTTCTAAAGAACTTATTGAGGAGCTAGCAATCATATTAAGCCCATTTATCCCACATCTTTCAGAAGAGTTTTGGAGTTTGCTAGGTCATTCTGAAACTATTACATACCAGCCATGGCCACAGTTTGACGAAAATTTGATACAATTAGATGAAGTTACTATTGCTGTCCAAGTAAATGGAAAGCTTAGAGCTAATATTAACGTTGCTAAAGATTCAGCTGAAAAAGATGTTATTTCTGAAGCTCTGTCCTTAGAAAATGTCGAAAAATTCACATCCGTAGGAAATGTTGTAAAAACAATTTATGTACCAAACAGACTTTTAAATTTTGTCGTCAAGTAGATCTGTACCTTTAGACATAATCCAAACTGTTCCAATTAAGCTTAAAACAGCTACCTTTTGATAGGTTGCATGAAAAGTAAGTGATTGAATTGATTTCCATGGCTCAGGACCAATTTCAAGAAATATTATATATCCAAGAATGATTAAGGAACATAAAAATAGGGTATAAGTGACGTTTTTAAGACCTTTATAATAAAATAAGTAAGAATATATACCTAATGTTACAAAAGCACCGTTAAATACTGAATTTGCAAAGAAAATATGTAAAGCATATAACGAAGGAACATCTGCTGGTGTTAAAATAACCCCTAAAAGACTTATAGAGCCAAAAATTGCAGAACATTTTGCGAATAAACTAATTTTAGGGTACTCACTAGAAAAATAATTAGCTGCTTTAACAAGATATATTAAAACTGCAATTAATTGAACAATCATACCAATTGAGAATAAAATAATAGATATGGTATTATCATCACCAGAATGACTTGTTGTACGGCCAAGATCGCTTATAAAATTTCTAAAGAAATTGTAATAGGGAGTAGTTTTGTCGACATAATTACCGCCACCATAGAAAAAACCTGCTGAAGTCAATAAACCGAGGCAGGTAAGAAGCATTAGTCTTGTTGATTTTCCTAGTTTATTCTTCATATATCAGTAATTATACATAATATGTATTATGCGTAAATAGCTGATAAACAGCAATTAAACAGCAAAAAAATAATAAAAATAATCATATCTTTAACATTAAAATAATCAATTTTGTATCTATACATTAAATTACTTTTATCTTCGTTTGAGAACTCAATTGTTTAAATAGCTGCATCACATTAGTTTTCGCATTATCATCTTTAAATCCACTGTCCTTAAAAACAACTATTAATGGATTTTCCTTTGAAATTTCTTTTACAAAATTTTCATCTATATCTTTATCTAAGCATGCATAAAAAGAATTTTCAGATACTTTGAAAACTTGTTTTCCACATACTTCTATCATTTCAATTTTAGAAGACAGTTTTAGCCCCCAATTCAACATTATTTGAGTAAACAGGTCATCAGGAGTACGGTCTGGTTTTATATTATCCGCAAAAAGATCTAAGTTCTTTTGATTGTACTCATGCGGCTTATAAAAGATATCTTCCATATTACTGCTATCTAAGTAATATACACGAAATCCGTAATCTATATCAGCACCTGTTTCTTCTTTTATTTTTTTTGCGGCTCTACGTATTCTATCTTTACCAATATCAGTTAAAGTTTTATAACCTGACTTGAATGCAATACTTTTTTGATCAGTATTTTCTTCTAATTGAACTTGTATAAATTTTCTATTACCTCCATCTTTAGCATTTAAATTAAGTGTAGCATGCGCTGTAGTTCCAGATCCTGAGAAAAAATCTAAAATTATATCATCATTTTTAGTGTATAAATCTAAAATTCTTTTTATTAAATCTACTGGTTTTGGATTGTCAAAAATTTTTTTGCCGCCAAAAAGCTTTTTTAATTCTTGGGTCGCTCCTTGCGAATGACCAACATCTTCAAAACTCCATACTGAAAGTGGGTTTGTTCTTTGTTTTACCTCTGACAAGAAGGTTTTAATTCTTGGAACACCTTTATTGTCCTTACCAAACCATATTCTATTATCATCCACTAATTCTTCATATCTTTTCTTATTGTATACCCAATATCTACCGTTTGGAGGAAGAACTTTTTTGTTGCCAGGAGTTGTAATTTCATAAAAATAATCATCAGTACCATTAGCAACAGTCATTGTACTTGATTGCCAAGGTCCTCTTTTATCGTTATCTGGATTTGTATATCTTGATAGGTTTTTCTTGTCTCTAGGTAATCCTAAACAAAATAAATCACTATAATTCTTACTATATGCAAGTAAAAAATCATGTGCAGCGGAAATATGCTTATTATCATTTTTTGGAGCAAATGCCCTTTGCCATACAACTTTAGCAACAAAATTATCTTCACCAAAAATTTCATCACAAATTTTTCTTAAATTATGTACTTCATTATCATCTATTGATATAAAAATTACTCCATCATCCCTCAAAAGATTTTTTGCTAATTTCAACCTTGGATACATCATATTAAGCCAATCTGAATGATAACGACCTACCGTTTCAGGATTGGCTACCAAGCGTTGATTATATTTATCTTTTTGTCCGCTATCTAAGAGTTCTTGTTGAGCATCTTTGCTAAAGTTATCTTTATATATATAGTCTTTACCTGTGTTATAAGGTGGATCTATGTAAATCATCTTAATCTTACTCAAGTAGCTTTCTTGCAGTAGTTTAAGAACATCCAAATTATCACCTTCTATATAAAGGTTTTCAGTGTTGTCAAAATCTACTGAATCTTCACGAACAGGACGCAGTGTTTTTGTGGTAGGAAGGTTAGCTGTAATTATGGCTTCTCGTTTACCTGGCCATTCTAATCGATAGCGCTCTTTATTACCTTCGATTACATCATTACTTAACTCTTGTTTGAGCAGGTCAAAGTCTATAGCTTTTCCATTGGGCCCTTGAATTACACAATTAGGAAACTTTTTTTCAATAAATTCAATATTTTCGTTAACTGTTTCAGTCGTTTGCATATCTAAATATTCTTTTTTTTTCATTTCAATTCCAGCATTTCAACTAAAGTATTAAAACTAGCTACTTTTTTAAATTCTACTTGGGCTCCACTCACTTCTTTAAAGTGCTCTGTAGCGCATTGGATTTTTAGTTTCTCTATTTCTCGTAATTGTATATCTGAATCAGAACCTTTAGTTTCAGCAATAAAATAAATGTGGCGAACTTTATCTTTATCAAAAACAATTGCCCAATCTGGACTGTAGTTGGCTACTGGTGTAGAAACATAGAAGCTTTTAGGAAGCTTTGCATATACTACAACTTCTGCACTGTTTTCTAATGCAGTAGCAAAGTCTGACTCAATCTTTGAATCTGAAGCGAGAAAGTCGTAAATGTGCTTTTTAAGTAATTCAGAATTACGCAAGGCAAACTTATCATTGGTAAATACGGTTTTAGCATCATGTCTCTCTTCTGTTTTATGATAAACAATGTTGTTTATAATTAAACTTGCCTTAACCTCATTAATCAATTTGCTACATCTACCAATAAATTCTTCTGGATTCTTTCTAATAAGCAAAAACTTCTCTTCTTTAATCTTTTTTAATATTTCAACAATTGTTTTTCTGGTAAGATTAGTTAATTGTTCAATTTCACCTATTATATCATATAGCGCATTAGAATAAAGGTCATTGTTAAGCTTTAAATGCTTGCTTTTAGGTCCATCAAGCAAGCTTCCTTCTTTCATTTGTTCTGCTGTTCCATCCTTCAATTCACCTGTTTTAACTTCATATGATCGATCGCCAATAATAAGCTGAGTATCTATTTTTATGCTTGAATCATCTATAAGTTGTTGAGTATCAAATTGAACTTCATAAATTGTCTTAGAATTAATATTATTCCAAAGTGCTTGAAATTCTTTCTTTTTAAAATTTTCATTTGTTTTTAGAACAACAGTTTGTCGTTCGTCTTCCGCTTTAAACTCTTGACCTGTATAAATTGATTTCAATAATGAGCAAACAGAATTACGGTAAGCATTTAAATTGTCAGGTAGGATTAATGTTTGACTTTCAATTAATTCTCTGCCTTCTGATGTTATTCTATCATCATCATCGATCACATCATGCTTGTATAGAATCTTATTTAATTTTTTAGATTCTTCTTGCGTTATTCTTCGCTTTTCTCCCTTTTCATCAGTAATCATCTTGCCAATAAAAAATTCCACCTCAGCTCTTTTTGGACGATCTTTAAGAGTGCTCGCAATCTCTTTTTGTAATCCCTTTGCAAACGCTTCATAAGTTTCAGATGCGATTACAGTAAGCTTATTTAACTCGTGAACTCTTTCTCCAACTAATTCAAAATCTTGACGTACACCATTATTATTTACACACAGTCTCATTCCACGGCCAACTTCTTGTCTACGCCTTGTCAAACTTCCACTTTCCGAATTTTTAAGTGCACAAATTTGAAAAACATTAGGATTATCCCAACCCTCTTTAAGTGCTGAATGAGAAAAAATAAAACGTGTTGGTTCTTCAAAATCAAGCAACCTCTCTTTGTCCTTCATAATAAGATCATAAGCTGACACATCATCTGAGTCTTCTTTCCCTCTTTTAACCGAAGGGTCTACTACTTTACCTTTTTTATCAATCGAGAAATATCCATTATGAACTTGATTTGGTTTATCTCTATTCAAGTACGTATCGTATTCAGAGGTTGTCAGGTCTCTTTCTTGATCTATAATTTTTACATATTCTTCTTCAAATATCTGGGCATATTCACCCAATTGCTGTTCACCTAGTTCATCATAGATTCGATATTTTTCAACAGAATCAATAAAAAATAGAGAAAGCACCTTTATTCCTTGACCAAATAATTGCTTTTCTTTTTGAATATGAGACAGGATACATTCTCTTATTTGAACTCGACGAAAAGCGTTTTCATGATTATCATTGAGAATATCGCCAGGATATATATCCTGACCATTAACTACAATTTTATTATGGTATCCATTAATTTCTGTTATAGTTTGATTTTTATATGCAGGCATATTGCCTGATTGCTCATAAATATTATAGCCTTCAGCTACTTTAACTCTTTTTTTACTAATTGAGCCAGTTGCAGTACGTTTTTCATGTTCAATCCAAGCAAATGGAGGTTTAGTTGAACTCAGGCTAATATTCTCTAAATATAAATATCCATCAGTTCCAGTCGATCCTTTAAGATTTATCCCTTTAACTTGAATTTTCTTTACTAATCTCTTATTGTATGCATCAAGAGCATCTAAACGGTAAATTTTGTTGTATTCAGCCTTGTGCGTAGCAGAGTAGCGTAATGTAAATATCGGATTAAAGCTTTGCATACTCTCAAGCGTTTTAGCTCCTTCAACTGATTGAGGCTCATCAATAATTAATATTGGATTTGTTTTAGAAATAATATCAATAGGTTTTCTAGTACCAAATTGATCCAGCTCTTGATAGATACGTCTAGCATCTTTACCTCTAGCATTAAATGCTTGAGTATTTATGATCATGACACTGATTCTGCTATCTGAAGCAAAATTTTCAATATCTTGCGGACGTTTTGAATTATAAATAAACGGATTTACTTTATGACCATATAGTTCCTGAAAATGGTCTTGAGTTAACTGAAAAGATTTATATACTCCTTCCCGAATAGCAATACTTGGTACAATCACTATAAACTTACTCCAACCATATTTTTTATGAAGTTCATACATGGTTCGGATGTATGTATAAGTCTTTCCAGTGCCCGTTTCCATTTCTATGGTCAGATTATAACCTAAATTAATTTTACCGGGCCTCTCTATTTGATCACACTCATGAATATCATTTAATTTTTGAATTTCTTGAATATTTTTTAATATTTGATTATCCTGTAGTTGAATCGAAGAATTTCGATAACCAATCTCTTCTTCTATATCAAAATCAAGAGTTTTAATACCAAGTGTGTCCTCTTTTACTTTTTGAATTAACTCTTTGGTACGTTCTAAAGTGAAGCGATTGGTTTTAAGCGGCTGCCCTTGAAAACAGTCTACTACAGCTTTAACTGCTTTAATTTGAAAATCTTGCTCTTTAAATTGCAGCTTCATTATTATTTAAAGATCCTTTTTAAATCTGAATAACCGGTGTTGACTTCAGTTATATAATTATCAATTTGACTGACAGTTCCAAATCTCGTTAAAGTTCCTTTATACTGTATTCTACAATTTGATACATTTTTCATTGATATATAACCAATTAAAATAAAATTATTTAGTGTTCTTATATCTTTTATATTGTCACAAACGCAATAACCTAAAATTGCACCATTTTTACCTTTCTTATCAACTTGAACTTTAGGATATAAAAAATTCCACCATTTAGTTGGATTTTTAGAGGTCATTGCTGATTTAACATCAATTAAAAGAATTTCACCGTTAAAAACTAACTTCAAATCCCACTGATCGTAAAAATAATCACGAACTAATTCTATATCCTCAACTACCGAACTATTATTATTAATTATGTTTGAAATTCTTTCCATATCAAACTGGTCATCCCATGAAAAAACTTCTACATTTGAATACGTATTTTTTATATAATCTGAAACAATAGATTCTGAAACAAATCCTATTATCGAATCATGATCAACTATAGTAAATTTATCAAAGTTCATTTTATGATTATTGAGATAATTTTTGCAATTTTTTCTAAATTCATCAAATTTTATTGCTTTCTCATAAAGATTATCAGGTATTTTTTTTAAAATATTTAACATTTAATTAAATAACCTTCATTTCAGTTTCAGGACTTAGCTGTTTAAGTAACTGCTTTACATTGCTTTTAGCATTATCGTTTTTAAAGCTGCTATCTTTAAAAACAATTCGTAATGGTTTTTCTTTTGCAATTGTTTTAGCAAATTTTTCATCTATATCATCATCAAAACATG
>Ga0255766_10002507_pt1 | contig 16304 bp, 29 predicted proteins | sample 071ome_23_FD_179966 | JGI IMG/M metagenome (GOLD analysis project Ga0255766, IMG submission 179966) | Coastal salt marsh microbial communities from the Groves Creek Marsh, Skidaway Island, Georgia - 071403BT metaG (version 2) | ecosystem: Environmental > Aquatic > Marine > Intertidal zone >... | reverse complement strand
TAAGTCTAAACGAAAATAAAATTCACTGTGAGGTTCATTTGTACTGTATGGATCAAACTTTACACCGCCCACTGTGAGGACGGTGCATCTTGGACTGGTATCCAATGTTTCCAAATCAATCATTCCATGTATCGCCACGTGACCTCCATTTACAGTAAGAACCCCAACCATATTCGTAAACTACATATGCTATAATAGCACCTAATCCAGGTATTGTAAAGAAAGAAGTTGCTATTACATTTGCTGTGAAAATCGCAGCAGGATAGTCATACCATTTCATCCGCGCCTCATACGTGCGATCTCTTTGGCTTCTTCTTTTTTATCTGCAAAGATAGGAACCATATTACTTTTGTGCATAGTAGCGACACCTAGTAGTTGTCGCTCTCCACTGTAGACTTGTCGTTCTTTTTGCTTGGTTGGGGCTCCGCCAGGAATACGATCACTAGTAGGGATACGATTTGTACTGTCACTAGTGTAATCAGGAAACTCCACTGTCGTAACATTGCCTCGTTTTGCTTTCTTCTCTGCTAGCTGATCAGGATGTACTCCCATTTTAGACAGCCACTTTTCGTGTTCTGATTGCGCCGCAAGTTGCCTTTTGTTTTTTGTAGGCTTCTTGCGACGATTGTACTTTGTTGTGGTCATATAAGGACCAACCAAGTGCATACTCATAATTACCTCTTAGTTTAAGATTTGATAACGCACACGAAAACGCTTTCTTTCTCCGATCCGAGCTCTTTCGCCTTGGGCACGATTTACTGTAACTGAAATATCAGTGCCATCAACACGGTATACTAGATTGTATTGATTGACAATAGTGGATTGTCCTGTTTGATACTTGGTTACACACTGTCGTTGACGAGTGTATCCTGTAATAACTTGACGATTATTGCCTTTGTCCGCTGCAATAATACCACCAATTACTGCACCAGCGGCAGCACCGTTGTCTTTACCTGTTGCACCTTTACCTAGTAAACCACCAATGATCATACCTGTTAGCACATCGCCTCCTGATGCGCCGCCGCCTGCATTTCCATAAACAGGAACGTCTACAATTTTACATTCTTCATATGGTGTTTGTGATTGTACTTGTGTGTAAATTGGTTGTATCTCTACTAATTTGCCTGTTGTTACATAACTATTATCTGCATATGCTGCGCTTCCACTCAGTGCAAATACTAATCCGATGAAAGCTGTGTAAATGACTCGCATGGTTCATTTCTCCTATTCCATACTTCAAAAAATTGTTCTTGCGTCAGTACAGGATCACCCCATGCTTCACGCTCAGCACAATTATCTTGATAGTCGTGTCTGAATTGTGTAATTGTCAATGCTTCTTCATACGTCATATTATTAATATAACATCTTTATTCAACATGTCAACCTTTTAGTGTAGATCAGGATCCCTTCCTAACCCCTTTGCTTGAGGACAGTGTTCAACTTCAATTGTTAAATCCTTTAGTCCTTCTTGTTCTGATAAAAAATCAATAACAGTACGTGCGTGTTCTTCGCTTGGAAGATCACCCTCAACTACATGGCCTTTTGAATTTACAACAAAGAATTTGTATATCTTTTTAGGCCATGGTTTATGCTCTTTGATTGGTATTCTCATATTACTCCTATCCAATGTGTTACATCATCGCATGGGTCATCACATGAGTTAAACCAATCTTCTTTTGGATCTTCCATGGTTTAATATTTATCAATAAATACTGGGCAAATAATAAAGGTATTTAATATGCTAAACAAAGACTTGTATCCTTGTGTTAAAGATCAACCTCCAAAATATCGTCAGCAATATCGAAAAAGAGAACGGATGAATGATGAATTACATTTACACGAACCATTTGATTATTATTACAATAACTTTGGATTTAGAAGTATAAATCAAGAAGATTATGATCTGAACGATATCAACGATATATGGTGTTTTGGTTGTAGTTTTACCCAGGGGATAGGAGTAAGTAGACAAAATTGTTGGCCAGGTGTAATACAAACAAAAACTAATAGAACTGTAAAAAATTTTGGAATAGGTCGTGCCGGCCCTATTACAACATATAGATTAATGAACGGCTGGTATAATTCAGTTAAAAATAAACCAAAAAAAATTTTTGTTTTGGGATTTTTTCCCGGAAGAACTGAAATATGGAACGATACTGAAAAAATTTTTATTACACAATCACCACACGAAACAATGGATTTACCATATGATCCTTTTGAGATTGATAGTATGTATGAAAATATTATTCCTAAAATTAAACAATTTACAAACACCACAGTATTTTTAAATATATTAAAAATTAATAAACTTGCACACTCAGCTGGTAAATTTGACAATGGACGAGATGCTAGTAAAAAACTTAAAGAAGAGACTAAATGGCAAGGTCATCCTGGTCCACAATTCCATGAGTTTGTAGCAGATATGGTTATCAATAAATATCTGTAGATCAAATACTACATTACACAACTTACTTGATTATTGTGTTACTAGTTGTCAATTAGTATTAGATTAAATGTACTACTTGCTTGTGTGCCGCCGCCAAAAATGCGTACCTCTAAGTCTGTTTTTTCTATAAATTGTAACGGCACTTTGTAGTCTTTGTTAAACAATTGTCCAGCACTAACCATAATGTCTTTGGTATTAAATGCACCACCAAATGGTCTTGCAACAAACGTTGCTGTTGTATCAGCATTTTGACTACCACACCCAACAATCCATTGTGTAAGATATGCTGTCTTGCCTGCTGGTACTGTGTATACACACATAAACGTCTGTCCTAATCCTGATCCGCCGCCAGTACCTTCAACATCAATTAGTGCAAGTAATGTGTTTGTGTCGCTACTGCGAATTTCAACTTCGTTTTCGTTACTGCCTGTTGCGCCTGCTGTTTTAACCAATGCACGAAATACACGTATGAATGTTACAGTAGTTGGAGTACCGTCTGTTGGAATTTCTTCAGTTTGCAGCACGTAATTTTCATCTAAGCCTTGAATTTCAATAGTATTTGCACCGCTGCCTGTAGGTGTGTCATTTCCGGTGGCACTGATCTCTACTGTTTCCGCACTACCCAGGTAACTGTAGATACCAGCACCATCCCACACTGTACTTACATTTGCTGTAATAGTAGTTGTACGTCCAAACTTTTCAACATACCCAGTGTTGTCTATTTGTCCTGCACTTAAATTAATAGTCCAGTCATAAGTATTACCGGTTGTGCGTACAACAGGATAGCCTGCTGCATTGTAGTCCATAGCCTTGTGGATATTGAGAATATTAGGTTCATCGTTGTGAACATAATTTGTGCTATTTGGATTCTGTACACCCATTCAATTATAATCCCAATGCCCAGTGTGTGTTGAGATATTCTTCAACATCACCAGTTTCTTGTGCTGTTAATGCTCTGTTAAACACCAGTACTTCTGCAATATCACCTGTAAAGAATTCTCCCCCGGAATCACAACCAAAACTCATAGCATTGTTTGTATTACTGGTTGTGCTTGCTGGTGTTCCTGTAAATGTTAATGCAGGTTGTGTTTTATCATAGAAATATTTTAATCTATCTACACCGCTTTGCTGTCCGTCATAGCAAATAACATGTATGTGGAAGTTGGTATCTGCGGCTATAGGTGTTGTAGGTTCTGCTGTAACTCCGCCTGCGGCTCCTACTATAAAGTTTCCAGCTGTGTCAATAAACACATCCATGTCACCTTGATCTGTGCTGATAATTGTTTGTTTGTTACCACTTGTTGGTGCGCTTGCTTTGGCAACTATGAACATTGTCATACCAATTCTAGCTTGTAGCCAAGTAGCAGGATTGATGTCCAAACATTCGTCTACACCATCAAATCTCACAACACTTAGTCCGTTGAGTACAGCGGTTTGATATGTTGGTCTTGCACTTGGACCTGTTTGAGTTGGGTTAGCATTGTGTGCAAATGCTGATTTATCGTTCCACTGTGTAATACCTTGTCCGTTGCTTGGATTGGTTGGTTGGAATTGTGTGATATCACTACCATCATACCAAATCTCCAAGCTGGTTGCAGCATCAGTAACAATTACAGAGATTTCATTAGCAGTGGTTATTTCATTTGTAGTTGTGTCTACTGTACCATCTGTATTCACTACAACATCATATGTTGTTTCAGAAGCAAGAGTTTGCGCACTTCCGCTGAGATCCAGTGTCCAATTGCCTCCCCCATCTACAGTAAGCTCAGGATTTACACCCAATGTGTATGTAACACCATCAATAGTTACTGTTAGTGCAGTTGCTAGTATATCATATGTACCAGTAATCGCAGGTTGTGTTTCTGCATCACTCAGTGTATTCACCGTTGGTACTGCTAGTGTGACACCGCCAAAGTTACTAACCCAAGGTCTGTGGTCTAGACTATTTGTAGTTAGTGCTTCGTCTACGTTGTATGGACCTTGCAGTGTCAAACGGTCATAGGTATTCCAATATCTAAAATAAGTTTTTGTACTGTCAGCTACACCACTTATAGTACCGTCAACTGCAACAACTTGCCCTCTGCGTTTCGCTTGTGCAATATCAAGTTTTGCAATTTGCCTTGATTCTTTGTTTTGAATATCTGTGCCGCCGGTGATATGGGCGATGCCGTTTGCGCTCATGAATGTGACTCCTATAATACTATTTATATTATCAGGAGCCACACTGTTGTTTAGGATTCTCGTCGAATACCCAATGCTTTATCTTCAGGATACAAGTCAATACTTACACTGTTGTCTTGATTCCCTCCTAAGATTCTATAATAAACTATGTCATTCATTACTACAGTATCCAAGTAAAATCCAACATGTCCTTGCCATCCTTGATTGCCTCTAGGAAAGATAACCAAATCTCCTTGTTGAGGAGATGACACTTCTTGTCCCCATTCTAACCAACTACGTGCTGCATAAGGATTAGCATGGTTGAGATCTTTAAGACTAACAACGCCACTTTCTTCTAATACGCTGTTAACAAAAGCAGCGCACCATTCGTAATTTACAGGATCAAATCCATCCATGTATTGAGTTAGAACTGTTCTGTGTTGTCGTTCATTTAACCCTAGTTTACTCAATGCTTCGTTCACTTGGTCAGGTGGATTAGGTTTAAGTCTAACCACTTCAATGGTGTTCTGCGGAGTAATTATTGTACGTTCAATAGTACATCCGGTTAATGCTAGCATTACGGCTAGTACAACTACAAATTGCATAATTTTCCCTATTCATGACAACACCTGCAACTGGTGCAGGTGTTGTGCTTGTAATTACTTATGTCTTGTCTCGAATCCGCTAAATGTTCTTTTCAAACTACTTTTTTTGTAATTCAGAACCAGCGACAATTTCCCCGTTATCGAGTACTCTTAGTAGTCTTAGACTGATCAATGCATCTAGTGCTTTTTCAATTCCATTACGTTTACCTTGCATATAACCTAGCCAAGTGCAAAATAAACAAATCACTACGGCTATATAAGGCTCGTATCCTACAAACATCGCTGACTCCTTTATTGTTCATATACTATTAATATAGTATACTTATAACGAGAAGTCAATAGCTTAGAAGCTAAAACTTACTCCTACTGTTGGTGTTAGTTCTTCTGCATCAAAGTTGTATACACCGCCTGCTGATAGTTCTGCACCACCAAGCATGTAAGTGTATTCACCACCGATGTTTTGTAGTAGATCTTCGTTGTCACCATTTGCATAAGCTGTTAAGCCTGCTACTTCAGCTACAGTTTCGAAACCAAATAGTTCTGCATCCATGTCATATGTTACAGCACCGCTTACATTTGTACTACCTAAATTCAGACCACCAATTTCTGCACCAAGTACAATGTTATCACTGTCTAGGTTTAGATCACCACTGGCTGTTACATCAAGTCCTGCTACACCCATTGAGTATGCACCTTGTAGGTTGCTGATGTCTGTTACGTCTGCTGTCCAGTCTGTGAAACCAAGTGCAAATGCTGCATCGCCTACAGTAACTTGTACTGATTCAGTCATTGCTGGTGCTGCTAGTGTTTGCTCACCTTCTGCGCCTGGCATAACGCCATTGTCGTTACCTAATGCAATACCGAGACCATTTACGTCTGTGCCTACCGTCCATGTGTCCAGTGTTAGAGCACCTTGATCTACAGCGTCAAAGCCTAGCTCGACACTAACTGCTTCGCCTGCACTAACATCTAAGTCGATGCCCATTGTGCCAGCCCAGTTTCCTGTCAATGCATCTTCTGCAAAGTCTAGTGAAACTTCACCACCAAGATTAAACGCAGGCGCTGGTACAGCATCCTGTGCAAATGCAGTACCAGCCATGCTAAATACCGCTACAGTAGATAAAATAAGATTTTTCATTTTTTGTCTTTCTTTCGTAAACTAGGGCAGCTCAGTGCTGCCCCTTTTTTTGTTATACTAATATAATTATCATTTTTCAATACAAAATCAAGTGGATAAAAAATTTTAAACCACTAGTGTTGTATTAATACAACAATTATTTTTTGTATGTTTTTGAACCTGTTACAAAGTTATAGAACAGCTCTGCTGCTTCTAGCACCTTGTCTGCGCCAGGAACTTCTGGCATTGCAACTTCAGTTACAATTTCATCACCATCTTTTTTCATTGAAGTTTCAAACTGACCCCACTTGGTATGATAGTCTTGCCACATTTGGCTTTGTGCCATTTCTAATACTTTAGTGCGGATTTCATAGCCACTCTTATTTGACTTAAATGATGGCGCTGTTGGCGGCATCATTTTTTGAAAACCTTCAAAGAATTTTTGCGGCTCCATGCCTGTTGTTTTATAAAGTTCGCCGAATTTTTCAGCCATCTCTGTCATTTGTTTTGTATCAAACATTTTATTTTCTCCTGTGTATGTGTGTGTGCAACGATTCTGTTGCCAGGTTCGTTGCCAACCCCTACTTACCTAAATTAGGCAGCTAGTGCCATTTCTGGCGCATAATTGTCGTTTGCAATTATAGTGTTTGACCAATAACGCAGTCATCCGGTTAACTCCACTTCACTCGCACACCTGTCGATCCTAGTTCAGCCCCATAATAAAAACACTTATCTAAATGTGTTTATGGTGGAGCTGTGGGGTACTGCCCCCCAGTCCAGTATGTGTTTACGTTGCTTCAACGCTAACAGTTTATTTATACAGCCTTTGTTTGATAATGTCAACCGCTCTTTGACTAAGAACAATTTCATAATGATTGCGGTCCACTTGTTCGTATTTTACATCTGTTCTGCATGTCATACTTTTATAGGTAACTATGCCATCATTGCGACCACTGAGCCAAGGCACATCTCCCACTGTGGTTAGTACCTGTGTCCAAGGTATTGTGATTGGTGTACGTCTACTGTCTCGTATAAAACTGCTAGTAGGAGCAATGTCCCTGAACAGTTGATATCCAGGATTTAACATGCTGCCCCAACTGGCTATTTCACTGCCACCAAAAGGAGTAGCAAGACTAACACACCCAACGCTGCGACCTTCGAAATGTTTTTGCAAATATGTTGCGTATATGCCACCCAAACTGTGTACAATGTAAAAGAATGGTCCTTTTTCATTTTCTAGTGTGTCGTACATAACCTGCAAGTTGTCTTTTGCAGTTGTACTTTTATCATAGTTTAGATACAAGGGTTTTTTGGCACCGATGCTTTTTTGCACAAATGCAAAACTGCGCTCACTTGCAGTGGCGCCGTGTATGTATACAATCTTCATACTAGTATTTAACAGTTAAAAATTCAAATAATCAGTTGTTCTTTGAACAGCACTGTTTTGAATACCTTGTTCCCACTGGTCATTTGGATTGCTCCAAAAATATTGATTGGTATAAGGACAATTGGTCCACAGCATTTTTCCATTGGTTCTGCTACCAACAACTTCACTTTCTAATTGTCCAGCAACCCAACTACATCTACCTATTATAATTCTAAAACGCCCTGGAAAGTTTTTAGAATTTAACATATCTATCATTTGTTTGTCTCTAGTGACATATAGATTGTCTTCTATTTCTTGACTACTGTTTAACCTCAAGTCTCCGCTGTGTAAAACATATGCACTGTTAATATCAACAGGACCGCCATAAAATATAGGAGCATTGATTGCTAACTGTATTCCTTTTCTCAGCCTGACACTGATTCTATTTTCCAATTCTTTATTAATAATCCATCCACTAGCACCATCGCCGTCATGCTCCTGAAGATAAACAACACTTTTTTGAAAGTTATTGTCTGTCAAAGGAGGTAAGCTAACCAGCATTTGTTTTTCAAAATTCATTTTGTTTTTCCAAAATCAATATCAAAGTTAACTCCACCGTGTTGCAGTTCTTGTGCTAGTTGGCATACATCATCAAACAATGCTTGACATGCTGCACGATCATAAGTTCCTTGTACACGATAACGTTCTCTGTGTAAAGCCAATGCTTTTTCATGCAGTACTTGGGCTTTTTGATATATTGCTTCTACACTATGGGTCATGCTTAATCCTGTTTAGTTGTATTATACACATATTTAACCGTTTGTCAATAAATACAACTGGAGAGAGAACATGGACGCAGAGATAATGAACGCAGGCGAGGTGGGCCTTGAAGTCACCAATTTGATAATGCCATTTATAAGTGCATTACTTGTTTTAGTCATAACATTGTGGTTTAAAGATTTTGCAACTAAGATTGCAAAAGGCATGATGTTTAAGATGAACAAAGCATTTAACGAAGGCGATACAGTAATATTGGATGGCAATGAGGCACTAATTGTCAAAATAGGACTCAGCGAAACTGTGTTCGGGGTGTATAGCGACAGAGGTTATACTTGGCGTTACGTACCTAACGAGCGCATCCCTATGTTAAAACTTGAAAAAGTAATTAACAAAGATCTCCATTTAGATACTGAAGCTGAAAAAGCCGCTAAACTTCAATCAATGATTGATAGTGTGCAAGACAGCAAAATCAGTGCAAATTCAGAAGCTATTGAGGAGATCAAGAATGGCTCTAAAAAGTGAGTTTAGCTATGCTAACGCACTAGAATGTGCAAACCTAAGTAACCTTGCGTACAAAGAAGAGAAAGCCTTTAAAGAAGCTGCCACTGCCTTGGGATACAAAAACATCAAATACTTTAATGTAGATGGTGCTCAAGCATATGGTATGAGTCAAGGCGATTACATTGTATTAGCTTTTAGAGGTACAGAACCTACTCAGTTCAATGACGTTAAAGCAGACTTGAATGCACTACACGTTAAGAACGAACTAGGTGCTGGTCGTGTTCACAAAGGATTCAAAAAAGAAGTTGATGATATTTGGGATCAAATTGAACAATGGATTGCAAAACGTAATTTCAAACAAGCATATACAACAGGACACAGTCTTGGAGGTGCAATGAGTACTATTGCTTGTAGTAGATTACCAGAAGGTACAATTTGTTATAACTTTGGTTCTCCACGTGTTGGCACAGATGCGTGGGTTAAAGAATTTAACAAAAAGTTTACATTGCATAGATTTGTTAATAACAACGATATTGTACCACGTGTACCGCCTGCATTTTTATTCTATCGTCATGCAGGCAATTTACACTACATTAATACCTACGGGCAAATTCGTAACAGTACCGTATGGCAAAGATTAAAAGATAGATTCAGAGGATATAGAATAGCATGGGCAAATCGCAAATGGTTCGACAGTATCGAAGATCACGGCATGCCAAATTACATCAATAGAATTGCTAACTTTATCAAATAAAAGGATTACCCCTAGCCCAAGCTACTAGACTTTTTCTCGTTCCTTGGGTTATAGGGGTGATTCGATGAGCTAACATACTAGGAAAAAATACTGCTTGATTTCTTTTAAGTCTCATAGTACCAATTGATGAAAATTCAAAATCTCCTCCTTCGTAGTCCTCAGTAAGTAACACACTAGCACTTAATTTTCTAATAGGGCTATTATCATAATTATGAGGAGGACCGTCAGTATGCCAATTGAAAAATTCTTGTTGCTTATATTCGGTATGTTGTATAGTTTCGATAAACTGTAAATCAAATTTAAATTTCGAATTGTTAACCCAAGAGAACGCATCTCCTAGTTTTTTATAAATTGGATTAATAGATTCATTATCGTCTGCTGATAGCCATTTCACTGTGCTAGAGCGAACTTCATTATTTTTTGCCATTTTATCTAGTTCTGCCTGATTACCTACCTCTGCTTCGATTGATTCAGTATTGTTTGCAATTTGCTCTATCAGTGACAGCTCAGATTCATCAAATACATTGTCTAGTATAAAATACCAATCAGTGTTTTGTACATTAGGATTTTTAAAATAAAACATTTTTCTATCAAATAAAATTAGGGCCACGTGCCCATGCAATAAGACTTTGCCTATTTCCTTGAGTAATAGGACTTACTGTGTGAGGCATGAAACTAGGAAAAAATATTGCACTGTTTCTTTTTATCTTCCCCACTTCCCATCCATGTTGTTTGCTAGCAAAACTAAATTCACCACCTTCATAATCTTCATTGAGCAGTATACTACAACTAATTTTCCTAATAGGGCTGTTATCTGGTTTTTTCATTACGTCATCGATGTGCCAATCAAAATGGTCATCTTTGTCATAACTCAAATGCTGTAACGGTTCAATAAAATCTAATGCAAACTGAAATTTTGTGTCATTAACCCATCTAAAAATATTGGCTAGAGTATTATACACATCCTGCATATCGTTTTCGTTTGCAAGCCAGGTTGGTGTATTTTTTCTAATTGCATCTTGAGGTTGTGTGCTGGGATCTGTGTTTTCTACTGCTTGGTTAATAATGTCAATTTGTTGTTCACTGAAAACATCATCTACAACAAAGTGCCAAGTACTATCAATTGCTTCAGGATTTCTTAAATATATCATAATTTAAAATAACATCTATATCGGTGTTTGTCAACCGCCTGGAACAAATTTATTTTTTGGTTTGTACCAAATTTTCTGTTGATGTATTCTGCCGAGAAGTTCTTGTATCTCATGCATTTCATCTTTTAATTTTGTTGAAGTTTCTCCTTGAGCAATAGCTAATCCTCTACGACCAGCCTTTGCTCTTAGTGCTTGTTCAATAATTTCAATATCTCTTACGTTTAAATCAAACTTTAGATTTGGTTTCATTTAATATCTCTTTTGTAATTTTGTTTGCTGGCATACAAGCCACATTTACTATTGTATCATTGAATCCTGCAACATCAATAACTTCTATAGCAAGTCTATCACTGTTAGCAGGATTGATGATATACTGTTTACATTCATTTTGTGTTTCGAATTGCAGTGTCTTGACGGCAAACGGATCTGCTTCTAACATTGCAAACACAATAAGCCACTTCATAATTTAATCCATTTTACTTTTGCATAATGAGCGTCTAACATGTCTTTGTAGTCAATGGCATCAAGCACATTGTCAAATACTTGTGATACTGTTTTGTTATTGAAATATCCTATAATTCGAATCATGTTCTATTGCCTCTTAGTGCAAAGTACATTCCACCTACCCATAATAGTACATGGAAGTTATCATAAAGTATCACGTCCCAGAAACTTGCTGGCTCTCCGACCCAAATCACACCTGTCATAATACCTGTGATAGTTATGCCACTAAACCTTGTTATCAAGTCTCCTAGTTCTTTTAGCCAGTTCTTTGTATATGATAACAGTCCTCCCATTATCAAACCAACTCCACTGCCAATTTCACCCAGAACAACAAAAGTCCAAACCAACAATGTTAGTTCAAATCCCGCTGCGGTATCAGCATCGATTGGCCATTTGTCAAAGCCTTGCTGTAGGAATATAACAATTAGAGGAATTCGTATGAGCCAATGGCTCATACAAAACTCTGGTATGCGTGACGTAACTGCTGATATCATGGCAACGCCTCGAGTAATTCAGCCAATTTATTTTTTGACTTGCCTGTTACTCTGGCATCACGAATAGCATCTACTGCTTCTTGTGTTAGGTCACCTACAACCACAATGGCAATCATACCCATTGACTTGTGTGGTGTGCATTGATATAGATACACGCCTGGTGTATCAAATGTATATGAGTATTCTTTTGATAGTTTTGATTTCTTTGGTGCTTCCCAACCATCTGGGCCTGCGATAAATTCTACATTATGACCTTTTGATGTTGGAATCCATGTGATTGTAGTGCCAACTTCTACTGCTGCAATGTCGGTACCATAAACCATCTTGGCTCCGTCGTCTCTTTTGTTTAGCATTTCAATAGCTATATCTCCTGCATATACAGGAAAAGACATAGCCATTAAAACTGCTACAGTAATTGATAGTAGTTTCATTTGTTGTCCTTTACGTTAAGATTACTTGGAGAATACTGTTCTGAATTGTATCCTGATCCTGATCCGTCGACTCCGCTGTTGCATCCAACAACTACTAATAATAAAAAGAAAGCAGACCAAGCTGTTACACGTTTACTCCAAAGAATAAAACCGTCCATTGCTTGTTCTGCTTGTTTTTGTGCTTGTTGTGCTGGGGTCATTGACATAAATCCTCATATCTAGTTGTATGATGACGATGTCGACTTAGATCTCTTTCCCAATCAATAGCACCGCTAACGGAAAAGAAGTTCAAAAAGAATTTTATCATACTTGCCTCCTATACTATAATATATAGTACATCGAAACTGAAAAATCAAGAGTTTCGATGTACTTTATAGTGCGTTAAATTGTAGCGGCAAATTATTTAGATGATTTAATGCTGTTAATTTGCATCATGCAGTGTTTTGCTTCTTTGTAGTATCCCAAAGATGCAAGGTGTGCTGCGGCTCTGCTATATCCAACAACTTCACACCACTTATTAAAGCTTCTACCAAATCCGCGAAACGGATTTACGAGTGTGTTCATTACTATTGCAGTCATTACACCCATCCTTTTAAATTGGCGTTTACTTCGTCTGCGTAATGCTTGTCTGCTAGATATCTGATGTCGCAACGTGCAATTCCAATATCATTTAATTCCATATCAGAAAGTTTGCTTAGTTCTTTGATTGTTGCATTTCTACCTTCGCGGGCTTTTAGTTTTACTTCTAGATTTTTAAACCAGGTAGCTACCCCTTTAAGTCCTACCCAGCCAAATGTATTTGCTACTAGTGTAGTCATTTCGCTATTCCTTTACAATTTTATGTTGATGCTTGAGGGAAGCAATACCCCGGTCTCTTCCGGCGTCACCACTTGTAAGGCATGGGATATGCCCTAGTCTTTCCTAGTGCCACTCATTTTTTCTGAGCTGAGGTCGCTCTGTTGTGTTAACAATTTTATTTATAATTATAGTACAGCAATTCTGACCTATTAGCTACAGCAAAGATTAAAAAGACGTTATGCATTTTGTGCATAGCTTATTTTAGTTTGAAACCAATACGGCCTTTTTGTCCTGTTGCAAAATAAGTCTTGTTGACCAACTGCGGCGCACCTTTGAACACTGCTGGAAACTTGGTATAGTATTGCATTGTTACTGCATCTCTGCCTTGTGCTTGCTGTGCTTTGGTAACCAATTGTACATACTCGTTGTTGTTGAGTACTTCCAGCATAGCATTTTTAAATTGTTCGTTTGCATTTACTTGTGGAATGACTGCATTCATAACGGCTGTTAGTGCATGCCAAAATACTCTATAGTCTGGTCTTTCTTGTGTACCAGTGGCAACACCTTGTTGTTGTGTCATTTGCTGTAAGCGTTCACTTTGCAAATCACCAATGTTTTGTGTGCGCTTGTCCAAGTTTGCCATTGCTCTAATATCATCATCGTCGATAATATTAAACATACGTGCTACTTTTAGTGGACCATTTACTGCACTCTCAGTTGCAAGCAATTCAATAATTTTTGCACCTTCTGGAAAACGCTGTTCGATTTCTGGTGTCATTTGTTTGTAAACACCACTAAGACTGCTGGCTGCGCCACCACTTGTGCTGATCTTACTGCTAACTTGAATACTACGTCCGTCTGCTGTTTGAATAATACTGTCGATTAATTCTGCTGCTTTGTCCTGAGGAAACATAACACTACTACCAGCTAGATTGGTTAAATTAAATGCTTCCATCATTTTTGCTGTATCGCCTGTGACACTACCAGGATTACTCATAAGTGCAATTGGACCTAGATATTCTCCACCATACTTTTGTAAAACATTGTAATATTTTCCAGCGCCTGGGATCGGATTTTGTTGACCTTTCAATGCTTGGTCAACTGCATCTGCCATAACTTCTCCAAGATCACCTAGTGCTTGTGTGCCTTGTTTGATTTGTTGTGCTAATTGACTTGCTGTGCGATAGTTTTCGTCAGGAATTAAATCTGCTGGTTTGATTGGCACACTTTCTTTTTCTGCACCTTGACTGAACTTATATCCTCTGAGTGTTTTCCACATGGTGTGTACACCTTGTGGTGGAATAGCTCTGATGTAACGTACCCAGTATTGAGGTTGATTGTTGCTGTCAGTCACTGACGCAATAATAGCGGCTCTGGTTCCACTGTTGGGTTTGTTGTCATCAACTCGTGTGTTTGTGTCTGGAATAACACTGTCTACAGCCTGCATCATTTGATCCATATCTTCATATGAATCACCGCCTTCGTTGGGCAACACTGTAATGTCTTGTATAGTAAGAATGTCGCTAGGATCTGTATCGCTAACGTATGTTTCGCCAGGTGCTCTTGCAGTCACACCTCTGGATTCTAATAGTTCAAATGCTCTCATGCAACTATTTATTAATTTCCAGTAGTTGTGCTTTCGTATGTTCGATTAAACTGATTGTGTACTCTAATAAAAGTTGTACACTTTGCTAGTTGCTTGAGTTTTTGAGCACCTACATATGTTAGTGTACTGCGCACACCACCTAAAATATCTTGAACTGTTGACATAACCTCGCCGCGATAAGGCACAAGAACTGTGCGTCCTTCACTGCTACGATAGTCTTTAAGACCTTCGAAATGTTTGTCGTTGGCAGTTTTACTACTCATACCGTAGAATTGCACAAACTGTCTTTGTTCAAAGTGTGGCACATAAGTACCATCATCTTTTCTTGTGTATTCATCGTTTGCATAATGCTTTGTGATTACTTCTCCGCCACCTTCATCGTGTCCGGCAAGCATACCACCTAGCATCACAAAGTCAGCACCGGCAGCAAAAGCCTTTGCCACATCACCAGGACAAGTACAACCGCCGTCAGCAATAATATGTCCGCCCAGCCCATGCGCCGCATCGGCACACTCAATAACCGCACTAAGTTGGGGATAGCCCACCCCAGTTTGTATGCGAGTCGTGCAAACCGACCCTGGTCCGATTCCGACTTTGACGATATCTGCTCCATTTAATATCAACTCCTGTGTTTGATCAGCGGTAACAACGTTGCCAGCAATGATCACAATGTCAGGATACAGCGTTCTAAATTCTTTGACATATTCTATAAAACGCTGACTGTATCCATTGGCAACATCAATACAAACATATTTAAGATGATTACCAACTTGTTCATACACTGTGCGAAACTTGTGTTGATCTTCTTGTTTAATACCAATACTCATTGCAACATTGTCTGTGCGTGTGGGCATGTCACTGTCAAAGTAATCTATCAATTCTTGCACACTGTATGTTTTTACAAGACAAGTAAAAATACCATTTTCTGCTAGTTTGTCTGCCATAGCAAAGGTGCCAACACCATCCATGTTACTAGCCATAATTGGAATGCCTTCGTAATTTTGACCATGTGCAAATGTAAATGTACGCTCCATGCGTACTTCTTTACGTGAACCCAGGGTACTACGCTTTGGACGGATCAGAACATCACTGTAGTCCAACTTTGTTTCATCTTCAATTCTCATTTAAACCTCTTCAATATCAAGAGAAAGTGGAAATCCTGCTGTGCGACTTATCATAGTGCTTTCGGCTACTTTTTGCTCAGCTATTTCATAGTAGTATACACCGGCAGTTCCTTTGCCTTCGTTATGGATAGACATAGTGACATCTTCTGCACTCTGTTGATTATGACCAAAAATATTTTTAAGTAATTCTATTACAAATTCCATCGGAGTTGTATCATCATTGAATAATATAACTTGATACTTTGATGGTGTTGTAATATCTATTCTATTAATGGTATTATTTTCCAGTTGTGTATTCATACTAATATTTACCGAAAGTAATGGGGGGATTTCTCCCCCCATTATATTTTATTTAATTTCGATAGTACGTGGTTTTTTCTCTTCTGGAATAATACGTTCTAGTTCGATAAACAACATACCATTTTCCATACGTGAACCATTAACCACAACATCATCTGCTAGTGTAA
>Ga0255766_10002505_pt1 | contig 16309 bp, 17 predicted proteins | sample 071ome_23_FD_179966 | JGI IMG/M metagenome (GOLD analysis project Ga0255766, IMG submission 179966) | Coastal salt marsh microbial communities from the Groves Creek Marsh, Skidaway Island, Georgia - 071403BT metaG (version 2) | ecosystem: Environmental > Aquatic > Marine > Intertidal zone >... | reverse complement strand
CAGGTACGTTAGAAAATGCTCTCTTTAATGGAACCTATAAACAAGAGGAAGAGATTGAGTTTTTTATGCACCATGATGGTGGCCATATCTCTGTTGATAACCGTTATGAGATTCCAATGTTAGAAAAAGTTGCTTCCAAATTAGGCAGAAAACAACCAGTGATTATGAGAATTAACTTAGATGTTGGAGCAGAGACCCATCCTATGGTGTTAACAACAGGATACGACCAACAGTTTGGAATCTCTATAGCGTATGCTGAAGAGGCATTACAACAAATCTATGAAGCGCCATCACTTTTATTTTCTGGAGTTCATGTACATATTGGAAGCCAGATTAAAGATCCGAATAGATATCGAATAGCAATGAGCGAGTGTGCAGAGTTTTTGATGCAACACCCTGCAAGTATTAAGAGAGAAGTAGTCTTTGATGCTGGTGGTGGATTTTTCTCTCCGTATGCTGGGGATGAAGTTGATCACGAATTAAAAGTCTATGCTGATGCGATTCATGAAGGTATTCAAGAACACTGGAAAGAATCGTACAAAGTGATGATTGAACCAGGAAGAGCATTAGTCAATAATCCAGGAGTTATTTTATATACTGCTGGCGCTATTAAAGATGACAGAGGTGAGAAACCATATATTTTGGTGGATGGTGGAATGTCAGATAATCCAAGGCCAGCACTGTATGGAAGTGAACATAAACTCTTTAATATCTCAGGTGGAAAAGCTGGAGAAGACGTCGTGCATGCAGTATCAGGAAGACACTGTGAGAGTGGTGATTTATTAGTAAAAGAAGCAATGTTACCAAGTGATACTGTGTCTGGAGATATTTTAATGTCTACTTCTACTGGAGCCTATACCTTTGCTATGGCAAGTAACTATAACCGAGTGCCAAAATCAGGAGTAGTTGCAGTTACTAATAGTGGCTTAGTGGAGTTAGTGAATAGACAGAGCTTTCAAGATACGTTTATTAATGATCTTTTATGAAAATTTCACAAATAAAAAGAAATTTAAATTCTCTGTTTAGGAGTATAGATCCTCTTGTTCACACAAAGTTCAGCAATATAAATGGAAAAACCGCAAATGTTTATGTAGAGCCTCATTTGTTTCAAGACAGAACTAGCAGGAATAATCGTGTATTAATTCCTTGGAAATCGGTGAACAAAAATAATTTATCTTTAGAGGAATTAAATACATTTTCAAATGGAGTTTGTGTAGAATTTGTCAATTACGATTTCTTTAATGATGATTACCTAAACAATGTAACTTTTAATGAACTTAAGACAAAACTAGGATCTGATGACAATGTTTCTTCAATTGTCTCTTTTAAAACAGAAGATGGGGATCCTGGTGCGAATACGGCAAGAGAGAGTTTTAATAAATTTAAAATGAAATTTCCTGATTTTGCATTCAAACCTATTGTGAGAAAGCAGCAAGAATTTAGTAGAGGTACTCTTGGAAAAGGAAATGAGAAATGGGAAGGAAACAGCTATTTCATAATAAAGGGTGGTCAGCAGTATGAGCTAAATAGTCACAAAGATCTTTCTTCAGAGAGAGAAAGAAACCCGTCGCTTTTTAATCCAGCTATTGAGTTTGCAAATCAAGAGGTATGTGATGATATTTTTATTACAATATCTTATTTCTTTTTACACTGTCATGATATTGAAAGTTATATTGGAAAAAAAGATTTAAAAAATCTAAAACTTGATTGTGAATCTTACTTAAATAACAGAGATTATGATGAGGGGAATTTACTAGAGTATTGTATAAAACATCCTACCCTAAGTTTTGAAAATGGAACTTTGATGGATCCAATCCAAGTAGAAAAGATTAACGTGCTCGATTTTAAAGGGTGGAATGAGGACGATCCGTCATCGATTGCTCTTTGTCACAACGAAGCAGTAAATAAGGATATAATTAAATTTGATATCACTAACAATTACATTGTTACTGCTGCTAGGCCAACTAATTTGTTCTGGTCAAGACAGTACTCAAATATGTTACAACAAAGTTATACGCTAAATGAATTTTTCGAACTTGAAGCTGAGAGAGTATTTAGAAGAAAGAAATTTTTATCTTGATTAAAAATATTTTTGTCTTTCTAAATATATAGAATTGTATTTATGGAAGATAATCTAGTTTCAAAAAATTTAAAATATTTAGAAAAAATATTGACTGCTAGTGAAGTATCAAATATGTCTAAACATTTTCAAACAAAAGATTATAAATCTAGCAATGACGAGATTCATGACTTTATTGTTTATTACACAAAACTTATTAAACAAAAACATCAAAAAGAATATAAAGAGTCAGATAAAGAATTAAATAAATTTCTTAATAAAAAATTATCTAATACAAAAATTGTTTGGGGAGATTGTCTAACAGCTTTAAAAAAAATGGATAGTGAATCAATACAATTAATGGTTACTTCTCCACCCTACTACAACGCTAGAGAGTATTCGCAATGGAAAAATATCGATGAATATTTAGATGATATGAGAGACATTATTAAGGAATCATGGAGAGTTTTAGACAACCATAGAGTTTGGGTATTTAATGTTGGAGATATATTCGATAACCCAAATACCAAAACAACTTCTGTTTGGGGAAAGCAACGCATTCCTCTTGGAGCATACTTTATCCAAATATTCGAAGATATTGGATTTACTTTTGTAGACGACTTTATTTGGGATAAAGGGGAAGTTCAAAGTCAGAGGCAAAAAAATGCTGACAACCCTTATCCAATGTATCAATATCCTATTAATGCATACGAACATATTCTTATATTTCATAAACATAGATTAGATACAACTAAATTTCCATGCCCAAGGTGTGGAAGCCTACAGGTAAATGGCAATACACAAAGTGAACCAGGTTTGCAAAGTTGGGAGTGTAAGAATAATGATTGTCCTGAAAGAAGCGCTTCTAATCGTGGAAAGAGGTTTTCGCTAAAAACCAACATGACACAGTCAGACCAATTAAGAACAAATGAAAATCATATAGAAGAAGAGTTTATAAAAAAATGGAGGAAAGATATAATTTCTTTTCCACCCGTAATAAAAATAAATTCAAAAGGCGAAAATACTCTAGGACATACTGCTCCTTTTCCTGATTTAATCCCAGAGTATGCAGTAAAAATGTTTACCTATAAGGGCGAAAAGGTCCTTGACCCTTTTGCAGGAAGTTTTACTTCTCCTAAAGTTGCAGCTGAACTTGGAAGGATTGGTATTGGAATAGAGTTGAATAAAAAAATGTTCGGAAAGTCAATTATGAACAAATTAACCTCAGGCGAAGAAAAGCTTTTTGGATCTAAACTATCAGTTGAGGAATTTAGCTTGTTAAAAGAAAAAAAAGAAAATAGACAAATTTAGTTTTGCCCTTTTTTATATAAATAAAAGGAATTTTCTATTTATACTTAAGCAAGCCCTTTACAACTAGAACAATATTTAATATTCTTTTTATCTTTAAGGAACATGTTTTCGCAGTACCAAGTCTTACAACTTGTAGCTTCATATTCATAACAAATAAAATCTGAACACCACTCATCACATTCGTGTATTTTGTCATCTATCACATTTAACCTAAATGAGCCAAATAATTACTTTATAAATACATTGCATTATTCAAAAGACAAAAAAGCTCTCTAATTGTTTCTCGTATTTCAAAATAAAAAAATTAAAATAAGCGTATGAGACTCAGTGACAATAAATTAGAATTTAATATTTCAGATATTGTTAGATACTTCAAGTCCCCATATAGCTCTTGGGCAACATGGGCTAATCTAGTCAGCCCAGGACATGTATTTGTTGAAAATGATATGATTCAAAATTCTTCACTTTTAGCTAGGTCTGAAGAAAACGAAAATAGTGCAAAAAGTTTTCTCATAAATAAATATTCTCAAGTTAAAACAATCAACAATCCTTTAGATGAGATTGAAGAAAGTAAAACTCTCATTAAAGATAAAGTCGAAGTAATTGTACAACCAACATTTAAAAGAGATCAATTCATTGGTAGAGCAGATTTTTTAATTTTTGATAAAGATCAAAACCTCTTCGAAGTTATGGATGCAAAATTAGCAAAACAAGTTAAGCCTGAATTTTTATTGCAAGTTTGTGGCTACTCCTGGATGTTAGCTAGTGATGAATATCAAGGAGACTTGCCAAAATATGGTTGGTTCTACTTAGGAGATGGTAAAAATGTTAATTTTAAATTAAGTGAATATTACAAATTTTTTATAGACCTAAAAGAAGAGTTTTTAGAAGCTGTAGGCAATTACTCTTTAGATACAATTCCTGTACCAAAAAAATGGGAAGACTTTGAAGAATTTAGTGAATCAGCAGATAAATATTGGAAAGATAATAAAAAACTTGAATTGATTGCAGACATTTCTAGTAGACAAATCGAAATCTTGGAAAAAAATGGATATACAAAAATTGACCAAATCCCGACAATCAAAGAACAAAGCTTCTCAAAGTTATCTAGTGAAACTTTAGATAAGATCAAGAGACAAGCTAATGCTCAATTAATCTCTACTGATACTGATACTCATGTAGAGCTGAGAAACGAGGAAGAGTCTATACATCAACTACATTCTCTCTTGCCAGAAGAACAACCAGGTGATATCTATTTTGATTTAGAGGGTTATCCGTTTGCTGATATTACTAGCGAATACACAATGGAGTATTTATATGGCGTTGTTTATAAGGATGAAAATGGAAAGTTATGCTTTAAAGATGATCTTTGGGCTGATAATGATGCAGAAGAAAAAATAATATTCTCTAAGTTCGTTAATTGGGTGGAAGAAAGAATAAAAAAATATCCTAATTTAAGAATTTATCATTATGCACATTATGAAAAAACCTCATTAGTGAAATCAGCACAAAAATTTGGTATTCATGAAATCGAAGTTGATAAATGGTTAAGAGAAGAAAGATTAGTAGATTTGTACCAAGTTGTTAGAAAATCATTTATTATTGGCAAAGATTCTTACAGCTTAAAAAGAATTGAAGAAGTGGCTGGATATAGTCGAGAACTAGATCTAAATTCAGGAATTGATTCTATTTTCTATTTTGAAAGATACCTTAATTCAAATGACTTAAGTCTAAAAAACCAACTTAAAGAGGAAATTCTTTTATACAACAAAGATGATTGTATGGCAACTGAGGTTGTATGTAACTGGCTCAGAAACCAAAAGAAAAATTATCCTTATGAATTCACAATAATTGATATTGATGAAAAACCTCCATTGGAAATCGACTTAGAACTTCTTGCTTTAGAAACAAAGATAAACAATTTAAAAATAAAAAAATATGACAAAGAAATTTTGAATTATATATCTAGTATTCCAGGATATTACAGAAGAGAGGACAGAGTAAAGTGGCAAGAATTCTTTAGATTAAAAAACCTACCATTAGAGGACAAGATTAATGATTCTTCATCCTTTGGATTACTAAATCTTTCAAAACAACCTGAACTATTAAATGGAAAATACTACTTAACCTACGAATGCTATGATGACACTTTCAAAAAAGTTAAATTAAATGATGAAATAGTTTTATTTCTTTATTCACCAGAATTTGAAGAAATAGAATTATATGGCCAAATTAGTGAAATTAACTCTAGCCCTTTTTCTATAACGATCTCAATATATGAAAACAGTTTTAAAAATAAAATCTTAGATGCTGGCGACTTGACTCTTTTAAATAACCCAACAGGAATAATTCACCCCTACCCAATGAATTTTAGAAAAGTTGCTTTAAGTTCTCAAAATCGTTTAATAGATATTTGTAATCATTTATTAGAGCAGAAAGAACTGCCATTACTTATTGAAAATATTTTAGAAAATAAATCTCTCAATTTATTAATAGATTCAGATACATTGAATAATGACTCTGAAAAAATATTTAATCTTGCCAAAAAACTCAATTATTCTCACTTAACTATTCAGGGTCCACCGGGAACAGGAAAGTCAACAATAATTGGTGAGGTAATTTATAAACTATTTAAAGAAGGTAAAAATATTGGAATTGCTGCTCCAAGTTATTTCTCTGCTTTAAATTTAGTTAAAAAAGTTGTGCCATATTTAAGTGAAGAAGAAAAAGTTTTATTCTTCCAAACAAGTAATGGGAAAGATTTACTTGAAGCTTTAGAGACCACACCTAATGTTGAAATTCAAAAAAGTAGTATGAGCCAAAAAAAACTTAATGAATTTAACATTATTGCAAGCTACACACATAAGTTTGCACACGAATCTTTCAAAAATCACTTTGATTACTTAGTAATTGATGAAGTAGGTCAAGTACCTATGGCAACAACTTTATCGTTGAGCCAAGCCACTAAAAATATGTTACTCATTGGTGATCACAATCAACTACCTCAAGTTATTAACGGAACTCACCCTAATAACAACAATCTTTCAACAATGGAGTATTTAATAGAGGGACATGAAACTATTTCAAAAGATAAAGGTTTGTTCCTTGGAACAACTTTTCGAATGCATAAAGATGTAAATAAGTTTATATCGAAGTATTTTTATGACGATTTACTTCAAAATCACAGTATTACTAACTTAAGAACTTTAGACCATTCAAACACTGAAATACAACCTACCGGAATACAATTTTTACCCGTTCATCATACTGGTAATACTCAATCAAGTATCGAAGAGGTTGAAAAAGTTGAAGAAATTATTAATGAACTTTTTAACAGCTCTATCACTGTTGAGGGTAAAGAAAGAAAGTTAAATGAAGATGATATATTAATTGTGTCCCCCTACAACTCTCAAGTGTATGAATTAAGAAAAAAACTAGGAGAAAAGTTTAGAGTTGGAACAGTTGATAAGTTCCAAGGCCAAGAAGCACCTGTTGTAATAGTTTCTTTAACAGCATCCAACTATGAAGAAGCGCCTCGTGGAATAGACTTTGTATTGAACTTCAACAGAATTAATGTTGCCCTATCTCGTTCTCAATGCTTAAGTATTGTTGTAGGTTCACCAGAGTTAACGCACTTACATAATCAAAGTCTTAACTCAATAAGATTGACTAACCTACACAGAACTATTATGAGTCCCAATTAGCTAGTTTTTTAACTTCTTCGTCACCTATGACAATAAGCATAGATGTTGCTCTAGACATACCGACATAAATTAAGCTTTTAATATCGCTAGTTGTTTCTGATTCTAAACTCTCAAGGTTTGGAACGACCATCACAACAACTTCACTTTCCAGCCCTTTGTATTTATATATACTTTCAATATTTAAATCTTGTACTCCACCAATTTTCATATTTGGTTTAAATTTTGCTTGCTCAACATCCTCCAAATATCTGCTGTGAGGAATGAGAACTTGAATTTGATTTGGGTGATATTTTTCTTGATCAATTAAACCAGTCAAAACTTTTGATAATGTTTCAAGTGACTCAGCCCACCCACTTTCTTGCATAGTTAAAAACTCAGGTTCTAATCCGTTAATGGCTAATGCATCATACTCATCTTCATAAACATTCAAAACTTTAGATGAAATTTCTTTTGTGCTTCTAAGATATTTAGTCAAAGGGTATGAAAGCCATGAATTATTCTCTAGATTTGGCAATGTCCAATCATCATGAGTTATTGCCTGTCTTTTGTCAGAAAATAAAAACCATTTTTTGCCTTCAGTCATAAGTTCAAATATTGGCCAAAAAAGAGGTGAAAAATCTTGAGCTTCATCAATAATTAAGACATCAAAATCAGTATCAAACTTATCAAAATTTTCATTGAGTACTTCTGCAATTACTGGTGCAGCATCCTTAGGTGATAAATTTGCTGTGCCAATATCTTTAAGATTTATATTTATTGAAGTAAAGAAACCAAATAACGACTGAACTTTTATTAACGGATCTTCATTAAATAAATTATTTAAATATCTACTCAAATTTTGGTTATAACAAAGAAATAAAACTTTATTTTTATTTGAAGCCATATTTTTTGCTGCTTCAACAGCTAAAACTGTTTTACCTGATCCAGCTGGACCAGTAACAGAAACGAAGTAATTGTTTTCAACAATGGCGTTTAAAATAATTTTTTGTTCATTGGTTGCTGAAAGCTGTTGTACTTCAAAGTTTTTTGTTAGCCCTTTTAATGGTGCAGAATTAAAATCAGGCAATAAAACCTCTTTCAGCTTATCCTGAATTCCTTTAATTTCACCAAAATCTCTTTGTGGAATGTTGTTTTTAAAATAATCCGTTAAGTTTGTTAATTCTAATTGAGTTATTGTATTACTTTTTGATGCTTTCATGCCTAAGTTTGTAAATTCAGACATATAGGGAAATGCAACTATTGTGTGAATAGATGCTGTTATTTTTTTTAAATCTTTTTCACTTTTAATTACGGGCTTAAAGCTTTCAATATTTTGAAATAAGAATTCGATCAAGTTACCTCTTGCTTGTTCTATTTGTGTATAAGGATCTTTCGTTTTCTTGTTAAATTTTCTACCTGTATTGCTATTTTCAGTTCTAAACCATGTTCCGTTTTCACAAAAAACTCCATACCCTTTTACTTCGATCAAAACGATCCCAAAATAAGGATGCGTTAAAACAAAATCGACCTCTCCTCTACTGATTCTTTCATAAAATGTGACATGCTGTTGCATGTTTGAATAGATATGCCAACTATCACTTAATGTTTGTAGACTATCAAATACTAATTTTTCTGATGAAGTGATTAATTCAGGTTGTTCAGGAAAATAAACTGCCATAAAATCACTTTAAATCAATTTTCTTTTCTGTCATATGAAATTATTAAAATAAACTTGTGAGCAATACTTTAGAATTAAAGTGCAAAGTTTGTTTTAAAGAAGTAAATATTTTTGCTATTAATCAGGGAATAATTGAACTTGATAATTCAACAATACCGGCAAGACCTATTTGTAATGAATGTAATAAAAACAGAGTGAAAAGTACAAAAACTCTATATCAATTGCTTGTTGAAAGAGTAGAAATATATTCTGGTGAACCAGATATTTGGTCTGATATTTTAGTAATAGCAAAGGAAATTGAACCTTACGATACTAACGAAGACTATTGTTATCCAGATATACAAATGGACTGTTCTGGAAATATGGGTCGTGTTGGTAAAAATAGCTGGGATTATTGTGGAGGATGTTATGACGGATTTATGGGGCCAGTCAGTTGGAAGGCATATGAAAATTTATTAAGCAATAATTACTTTTCAAAACTTAAAAAATCTCAAATCGAACAGATATATGCGGCAATTCAAAATATAGAGTATCCAATTAAGTGGGAATCTAGCGATTATGAAAAAGATAAGAAAGAAATGCATCCAATGGATTTTTACATGAAGTATGAATATCAGTTTGAGAATTATTCAGAAGCTAGAGAATGGTACGAATCTCAAAATAAATAACAAAAGGGCCCGAAGGCCCTTTTATATTATCAAAAAGAAAGGAAAACCTTTCCAAAAAGCATTATAAGACTCTAAAAAGAGCTAGATGTAACGAAAACTGCTTTTCAGAGTCTAAATAGTATAAGAGATTTGATTTTAGAGTCAAAGTCTGATATAATGTAATATAACTGGTTTTGAGGCCAGTTTTTTTATTTTTATGCCCTTAATCTAGGGTTTTTTTATTTCAAGGAGGAATTATGGCTAACTAGTTATTGGAAAAACAATTTAAAGAAAAAATTATCAAAAAGAAAGGAAAATCATGAGAATAAATGATTTAACTCAATTTCAAATTGAGGCAGTAGAAAATAGAGAGAATTTCTTATCGAAGTTTCGTGAAAAAGGCATTGAAAATGCTGAAAAGCTTAAAGAAATCAAAACGAAGCTTTATTTAGGAGATTTTAAAGGTAGAAAAGTAAATTTCTATGTTACTTTTTCACCAAATAATATTGAATGTAAATCCAATATTGACTTGGAAACCGTAGGAAAAAACTTTGATAAGTTAAATACATATCAAAATGGTAGGATCAAGTCTTTTATTGGACACTACCCTACAACTCGTAAAGGGGGTTCAAATATCACACCAATGACTTTGGCGTACTTAATGGCATTTACTCATATTTGTACATACAAAAAAGTTGGATTTGTAAATGATCGCCCAAGTAGAGAGCTTGTAAGAGAGCTTATGTATCTTACTATGCCAGAGGCAGAGACAAGTGAAGACTCCAAGATGTACGGAGTAACTTGGTTTACAGTCATTAAGGCATGGAATCTTGAACAAAGTGACGATTACCACTTATACAAAAGGTACTTCAATGATTGTGTAAACACAGATTTGAAGAATATGAAAGAAGTAGAGAAGCCTAAAGAAAAGAGAAAGGCTTCATAGCAAACTATGCAGGCAGGTTTTTCGTTGGCCTGTCTGCATTTTTAAAAGTAAAATTTGAAATGAAAAGGAAATACATGTTTTGTAAAGAATGCAATATGGTAATTCATGAAAGTGAAATTAAATGGCATGTAATTAATGAAGAAGGATTTCCATTTTGTCCAGTTCATAAAGAGTCGTTAGTAGAAGTTGGAGAAAATGATGAATAGTTTAATAATATTTTTACCCACAATTGTATTCTATATATTAAGAACTTAAAAAGGTCACTATTTTATTTCAAGAGCACTTCCCTTATAAGGAAGAAGTCATAAGTTCAAATTCTATAGCGCCCAAAAGGGTTGTCAGAATTTATTTTGCAAAAGTCACTAAAATTTTATTTCTTTTTAAACCATTCATCAGGTAAATCTCTACTGTCTATCCACCACCCTTTTTTAAATTTTCCAGTATGGCCTTCACATTCATCTGGATTGTTATTTGAACAAACAAAATCTGGTGCCGCATCATTATATTTTGAATCTCTATTGTCATAAACTTTAGAATCACAATGTGGGCATTTTATGTTTTTTTTAACTTCATCAGATAAACCTGACTCTGCTCTTTGAAGCTTGTTTATATACTCACTCATCTCTCTTCTGGATATGTCTACATTGTGCACTTCGGCCCAAATCTGTCTTCTTAATTTAATATTTTTGCTATCAAGCATTAGCCTATTAAATTTAGCTACTTGATACTGTGTAGGACTAGTTTTATCAACTTTGCTATTTTCTACAATATTGTATGGGAATGCGATTATTTGAAGTTGAATATATTCTTTTCTTCTGTAGTGATTTAATATTTCAATACCTAATTCAACTGCAAGCCAACCCCAACTTACCATAATTAAATCTTATATATCAGATATATTTTTTGTAAAATTTAAATAAATTTACTAAGTTTTGATTATGAGTTCAATTATTCAAGTTTTAGTTCGTGGTATGACCAAGATGAATAGAGGAAAAGAAATTTGTATAGGCGGAATTGAACTTAGTTCAAAAAAACATGTTAGGTTAGTAAAAAATAAAGATTTACAATATGAGCCTTTTGGGTCTATAAAACTATTAAATGTTTATGAATTTTCAGGAGAGTATTATTCATCAGACAATACCATTGAAGATTTTCAATATAAACTTATACCTAAAATAATAAATGGTATTTCAGATAATGAAATTGAAAATCTATTAGATGGTGTGTCATCAAGTTCAGTCTTAGATCACTACAAAGATATTGAATTTGAAAAAGATGAAGAAGTTTTTCTTAGGACAAGATATGAGTCTCGGTTTCCAAAAATTACTATGGGAACATTTAAAGACTTCAAGATTTTAGAGTATGACTGGCATGTAAGATCTGGTGAATCCTCAATTAGAGTAAATTTACAAGATTCACAGGGTAAAATTTTTAACCTTCCATACAATGATTTACAAATTTACAGATATTCAGAACCTCTTAAAAAATTTGTTTTAAAAAATAGCAACGAAATTGAACAATTTTTTAATAATTCATTTAAATATTGTTCACTTGGTTTAACAAGGGAATTTCCAAAAAAATGTCCAAATTGTGATTCTTATAAATATATTCAAGACAATAGATTAAAAAAGATTGAGAATCCAGAAAAATATGGAAGAATTCCGGATTTTAAATGTAATGATTATGGACATTCAAGTGGTTGTGGATGGGTGTTCTATATTGATGGTAATAATTACGCAAACTCAAAAAGAGTTTCGTATTTTAGAACTCGTTGGTTGCAATTAAATACTTTAATAAAAGTTAATGTATAAGGTTTATTTTGGTACTAAATGAACGACTTCTAGTTTTGAATTAAAACTACAAAGCTTGTCAGTTAATATTCTTCGATGGCAAAATTGGGGCTCTGTTTCAGAACACAAAAACAAAATATTTTGATTAGATATTTCATTTAAACAATAATTTAAAATATCTTTATCAAGTAGTTTTACATATTCAGATTCAAAGTCCTGCCAATCTAAACCCTCATTTCTTCGCTTGTTAAGCAATTCCTTGGTTGGCGCAAGTTTTATTTGATGTTCATACTTTACATTTGATAGATTTTCTAAAAAATATGAAAAATTAACTCCCCTTGTAAAACCTGATAATTGTGAGTTTGGTCTTAACCTAATGTCAATTAGTTTATTAATTTTCAAATTTTTGAGTAGATTAAAAAAATCTTTTGCTAACCATTTGGCAAAACCGGCCGTGTAGACTTCCATTCAACCTCCCCGTCTAATGTTAATTGAATTGAACTTTCATTTTTGTGTTCATGTGTTTCACTTTCTGAAATAATATGAGTAATTTTCCAGTCTTTGCTTAAGGTTCTACAAATTAAATTACTTCTATGACATTTATTAAAATCTTTTTCACTGCACATTATTACAGTAGTTTTGCTTCTTGCGATTTGTTCTAATCTATCAATACCGTCTTTATATTTTTCAGATTCAGAAAGCTGCTTGTAAAGCACGTATCCTTCATCATCATAGAAATTATTTTCCTTTGGCCTTCCACCAAGATATTCACCAGCAAATCTATACTCAATGTAGTTTTTTTCTAACTCCTTTTTCAAATACTCTTTATTAAACCAACTAGCAAAACTTGATACTGGTTGTGATCTTACATCAACCAATGCTTCTATTTTATAATGATTTAATAACGTTAAAAACTGTTCTAAGTTCTTCTCTTCAAATCCAGTATTACCATGACCAATTGTGTATAAAGAATTTTTTGTATTCATCTATATTTCTCTATGTTTTTTACAAAATATGTAATTTTTGTTTTCTGACAAATCTACCTTAAAATCTTCACCACACTTCTTACAAGGATAGATGGTTATATTTTCTTTATTTTTTTCTCTCTCGTTTATGCAAGTTTTGCACACCTTGGCAGGTATTTTTTCAACTCCAAATTTTTTAAATAAGTTGCTTCTTTTTCTAATTTTACAACTATTGCAAAAGAGGTAATCGTTATTAAATGTTTCTTTTAACTGCAAAAATGTATTATATTTATTTCGAGTTTCACTGTCGTTTTCAAGAACTAACTTAAAATACTCTTGGTTAATTCCAGCCACTTTCAAAAGAGTGTCAACATTACTATTTGGAAATTTTTGTATAAGAAGTAAAAAATCTTCAATAGGTTGTCTATCTAAAAATCCATCATTATTTTTTATTTCAACCTCGTATCTTTGCTGATTCCATATTGGTTTTTTTATTTTTGGGTTTATTTTTTCTCGCAATCTAGTAACTGACGATCTATCAGTACTAAAAATATCTGCCCATGCCACATCTGTTGCTTCATACAGTTCTGTAAGTTCTTTAAAAACACTTTCACTGGGAAGACGTTTCCATCTTTTATTACAATGTGGACACTTCATTTTGCTTTGATAAGTGCCAATATGTGAACATCTAACCAATGCAGTATCACTGTTTTGTGAGATTAAAAATTTTTTTATGTTATCAATATCATCAATTGAGAACTGTTTTGTTTTTCCCATAGGTTAATGATATAAATAAATATACAATATGCAACTAATAATATGAACTATTTATATTTTAAAAAAAAGCATATAAATAAACGATAAAAAGCTCATAATTGTTGATTTAATGTCGATTGTTGTAAAAAAGTGAGTAAAAAAAGTTGTGTAAATAAATATTTCTGTTATTTTTGTTACTTGAATACAGGAAACTGACTCAAAAAAACTGGATAACACTAAGCAGTTGAAATTAGAAACCAGGAACCGTAAGTGGATAACAATGAAACCACTTAAGCACTTGCATACTACGGAACGAGCAAGTTAAAGCAAAAATTATGTCATTCATATGAAATTTTTAAAAAATATTGATAAAAGGAGGGATTTTATGCAAAAAAAAGTACATAAATTAATGAAAGAAAACGGTCTTGTATTAATCAGATCAAAAAAGCATTTGGTGTGGGAACATTTAGAGTCTGGTTTAAAAATAACTACTTCTAAATCACCATCTGATTCAAAAGCTCTTTTTAGTGTAAAAAGAAATATAAGGCAACTACAAAGACAATTAGCAGTACAGAACTAACAAACAAGGAGAACACAATGAACAAAACAAAACTAACAAACGATTCTTTAATCAGTGAATTAAATGAATTAAGAGATGTAATTCTCTATGAAGATATTAGATCAATAGCATTGGCTGATGATGAAATTCAGTATATAAAAGAAAATGCGAAAAGGTGGGGGCATTACTGGGGCGGAGCTGATGTAATAATCAATACAAGAATGCTTAAAAAACATAAAGAGTGGATAGGAGATCAGCCTTTAGTTATATCGTTTCAATCATCAGAACCAAGGAGGAGGGTTGTTGTAACAAAGTATGCTTTAGAGTTAACGTGGTTATTTATTCAACTTAGAGAACTTTATTACAATCGAATTGACTCGGTATCAAAGTACGACTTTTATGGAGAGTTAGCTCAAAAAGCAATCGATATTCTTAATGAAACAGAAAATACCTGTTCAATGGAAGAACTATTATTTGAAGTTTTAAGAACATCAAAGATATATATATAAATAAAAACATAACCAATGAGATTGTTCACCAAAATAATCTCATTGGTTTACAGAAAGGATAAATAATGAAGACTTATACATTTGATGTTAATTTTGAAATCAAAATTGAAGCAATGAATTACGACGAAGCAGTCAGAAAAGCGGATAAGCTTTTACCTGATAATAATGGTAAAACTACTTTTATAGTAAATACAGAAGAATATGGCTTTTGGCCAAATCAAGAAACATTGGACAATATGCATGATTGGAATGAGTGTTCCTGCCATCAAAAAGAACCAACTATTGAGGAAATAGAAAACTTACAAAATAACAATCTTGTTAAAGAAATCGAAGAATATTTAGATAATGAGGATTTTATTGAATGTAACGTTTGTGGAACTCACAATAACAATTCACATGATCCACATTGTCCAGTTCCAGATGGGGATGAAATAGAGAGATTATTTGGTGATAAATCATAAAAATTGATATGCAAATGCTTGACAAAGGGTTAAAAAGTTATTACCTTAGCAGAGCGGTTCTTTCAAAAACTCCAAAAATCAGATTTAGGAAGACCTATGTCTGATTTAAGAAAAGGAGAAGTATGAAAGAAATAAGTAAACGTAATAAAACAATCAATTACAGTTCTTTAAAGAGAACACAATTTGCAGAAAATTATGCACTAACCCTTCAAGAGTTATATACAGATATTGCATCTGTACCACACTTCAATGATGAAGAAGTAATACTTGAAGATTGGGGTGTTGATTTTTTTTATGTCGATACAAAAGAAGAATTAGAGTGGATGGTTATTGTAGCTCTACAAATCTTCATAAACCAAACTGGATGTGAAGTCTCGCATGTTCTAACAAATCAAAAATTTAAAGAGTTTGCAGTTATACAGGAATATAGTTGCCTCGGAAAAAATTTTATGATGATTAATAATGGTATAGAAATTAATGCAGTAGAGGTTGAAGATGAACTTTAACAATTATTACCTCTGGCCAAAAAAGTTTGTAGAAGAGACTATAAATGCTGAAGAATCAACACAAAAACCATTTGTAGAGGAATATACGGAAGAGATATTTAATAAGGAAATATACGGATTAGAGGAAGAGGAGTTAAATAGTTTAATTGAACACCTTTCTACTGTTGCATCGTTTTATACACGATTAAGAAGATCTGTGATTAAACACACAGGATATGTGATGTTAGAGAGAATGATGGATGAAGCAGATTTTGAAGCGGAATTCCATGACGAGTTAAACAAAATATTAGAGGAGGAGTAAAAAATAATTTATTTTGATTAGAAATTTGTTATTTTTTAAAATGAAATTATGGACGAAATAAAAATAGGTAAATTATCAGTTAAAACAATATCTTTAGAAGAGGAAGGCATTTTTGTTGATGCAAAAAATAATGAGCAG
>Ga0255766_10002503_pt1 | contig 16320 bp, 10 predicted proteins | sample 071ome_23_FD_179966 | JGI IMG/M metagenome (GOLD analysis project Ga0255766, IMG submission 179966) | Coastal salt marsh microbial communities from the Groves Creek Marsh, Skidaway Island, Georgia - 071403BT metaG (version 2) | ecosystem: Environmental > Aquatic > Marine > Intertidal zone >... | reverse complement strand
CTGATATTTCTTGGGCAGTTAATGCTTTATCGTATATACGGAAATCGTCTATGTAGCCATAGAAATATCCAGCTGTATTATCAAACTTGGAACCAATGTAATTATTTGTATATACAAAACTATTTGAAACTTTATTTAAATAATTACCAGTATGAATATTATTATTATTAATATTAATATTAATTTCACCAGAAACTACATTTATTGTTATTATAATTAAATACCATATATTATCACTAAAATTAACAGTATTTAATTCAATATTGCTACTTACATTATTTTCATCTGATACAAAAAATCTAAGATAATTGCTGTTAAGTTCTCTATACAACATAAATCTTCCATTTGTATCTGTTTTAAAATCTATTACTTTGTTATAATCTTCGGTAGTTTGTGTTAAATCCCATTGAAACCAAAATGAAATAGTAGTTTCAGATGCAAATTGTATTGATGGTAATTGATAGCTAGTATTAGTCAATGCTAAACTACCAGTTCCACGTTTATATTCACTTGTGCTAACAGAAGATCCTGCATTAGTTCCATCATTACTATTACCACTACTATCTAAACCAATATTAGTCGCATCATCAAACTTATACCAAACTAACATATTAGTAGTATCAATAGTTCCTGGTGTTTCTGTAGTTCCACCACTAGAAACCATATAATATTTAAGAACTATACCAGATGAATCATAGTCTGTAGCAGTTCCAGATATATCAGAACTTATAGCAGTTTTAGTATAATAAATATTAGTTTTGGGTGCCCATTGAATATCTTCATTTAATACAGTATCAATAGTATAACTTGGACCATAAGCACCAGTAGTTCCTTCGGAATATGTTTCACCACCATTAGGTGTAGACATTTTATAAAATGGTGGAGTATGTGGATAATCACCAATTTCAACAATTGCACCTACATAATCTGAAACAGGTATCCATACATCTTTAGTATCTGGATCTACACTTGGATTAATTAAATGATTGTTTGTTGTATCTCCATTTAATAATGCTATTATTTCAGCTCTTGTTGGTAATCTACCACCTGCATTTATAGCAGTTTGATTATGTGTATTCCAGGAACCAAAAGTAGAAATAGGTAATAATTCAGTAACAGTATTTAAATCAGTTGTTCCTGATGTATATACAGGGGGTGTATTATCTTTAGTATAATAAATATTTGTAGTTGGAACCCAAGCTGAATTATTTCCCCATATAGTATTGCTAGCAATTGATGTTCCTGCAGTTGTCAAAACATTGTTTTCATAATATGTTTCTGTTCCAGATGGTGTTTTTAATGTATAATATCCGTGATAAGGATAATCCCCAATTTCTATAAAAGCACCAGTATAATCTGAAACAGGTATCCATACATCTTTAGTATTTGGATCTACACTAGGATTAATTAAATGATTATTTGTAGTATCACCGTTTAATAATGCTATTATTTCAGCTCTTGTTGGTAATCTACCACCTGCATTTATAGCAGTTTGATTATGTGTATCCCAAGAACCATAACCAGAAATAGATAATAATTCAGTTGTATATGAAATATCAGCAGTTTTAATTATTTTACTAGTAGATCCCAATTCAAATGTATAATCACCATTTAATATTACACCAGATTCTAAAGTATATTTATTATCACCAACTAATAAAATATCACACTTAGTATCCACAGGAAAATTAACAGTTGAAGTTTCATTAAATGTTAATACTTTATAATCTATATTATTAATAGTTAAGGGTATTGCTGATATAACAGGATTTACAACAGGTTCTTGTGTTAAAGGAATACTAACATTACTAGATCCACTACTACCACTAATAATCTGATCAGATCCAAATACATTAGTAATAAGATCATTAACATTTGTAAGATCTATTACTTCACCATCAGTTCCACTATTAAATGTAGAACCTACGAGTTCTACATTACTTGAACTCAATATAAATTGTTTATTACCATCTAATGAAACATTAGAATTATAATAATATTTATTATTATCAATTAATAATAACTCACAATTATCAAATTGTTCTGTAAAATTAACACTAAAATTATTATCACTTGAATAACTATATGTAGAACCACTAATAACACTACCTGAACCAGAACTAAACTCAGGATTAACATCAACAGTAGAAACTAAATTAACAAAATTATTTAATATTGTAACTTTTTCATATGGAGTGTATTTTAATACAAACTTAGGATTACTACTTGCATCAGCAACACTAAATACATCTGTTAATAAATTATTAACAACTGTATTATCAACCGCAATACCATTACTTAAACTAGAATATTTAACATTTAATGTATTATCTAAAACCTTAATATCATTTGAATCACATTTAATTTGATAAATACCATTTAATACAATATTATTTATGTAATAATACTTATTATTATCAATTAATAATAAACTAGATACCATATTTTCAGGAAAGTATAAAAACGTGGTTGATTCAATTACAATTGTATTATCAACTGTAGCATTAGCACCAATAACATCAACATTTTCAATAACTCTATTATCAATTAAATGGAAATTATTATCACTAAAACTTCTTGGTGCTACTCCGGTTTCTTCTTTAATATTAAATATATATTGTTCATTTGCGGAATTAATGATTAAACCATATTCAAGATCACGATAATTTGGATAAAATGTTAAAACATTTCCATTAATATTATAAAAGTTTTCATTATTTACAGTTAGGTGCGGTTCATAATCAGTAGAATTAAACAAATGTTTAATATTATATTCGTGCACACCTTTTGTGAGTGATATATTTTCACTACGTGTTCCAGCACCTTCACCAATTTCTAATTTCCATTTAACACTATCACGAGTATTAATACCTACAACATAGATATCATATTTAGTTCCACGATTATTACCACTAATAGAAACTATATTACTTTCAAAATTATAATTATTATAAATACTCTTCAATTCTACAGGTTGTATATCATTATTGAGTGCGTTTGTAGTTCCTGCTATATGATCTAAAAATAGATCAGAAACAGTTAATGTTTGACTGGCATTAAATTCATAATCCCATACCATAAAGTCGCTTAATATCCAATCACTATTAAGATCTTTGTTGATATATAAATAATCTAAAGCAACTTCATTTGTTTGGACACCAATACTTGTTCCATTTAATCTAATATTATTAGGTGCAGTTCCATTTGTTTTAATACATAATATTAACCAATCATCCGCATTACCAATACTTTCAATTTTAGTAAGTAGTTGTCCTCCTAATTGCACAAAACCACGATAACCGTTCCAATGTCCTAAGATAGTTTGTTCTCCGCTAATAATAGTGCCTTTATTAGCACCATTGTATTTGACAGCAAAACATACAGTCCAGTTAACAGTATTAGGCATAGGTATCTTCATAGAAGCATCTTTATCACCTGAAATATAATTAGAACCTATGTTAATATTACCTGATAACAATTCTATAGATTCTCTATTATTTCCACTTGTATCAACTATACGATTTAAATATTTATTCCAATTTTTAGAATGATATCTAGCCCACGGTTTATTTTGAATAAAGAAAGAATCAATAGGAGGATATATAGAACCACCAATATTATAATAATATTCAATATCATAAGTAACATTAATTCCTGAAAATATTGTAGTTAAATCATAATTAATAATATCAGTAGTAATAAAATTACTAGAATCAACACCAATAACAGTAGGGGCAGGTGGTAGATCTTCTGTTAATGTTATTTTCCATACTAAGGTTTGTGCCAAGTTTTTACCAAAAACTTCAATAGGATACGTAATACCACGTTGATTTTCGGTAATATATAATACATTATTACTAATATAAATATTATCAGGATATGGATTAGTTCTAAATCCATATTCTAATCCATTACCTATAAATACAAATTTCAAATTATAAGTTATTGTTTGTCCGGTAGCAACCAATAAATTATCAATATCGGGTAATAATTTAGTTGGTATTAAAGGTAATTCTTTAATATTTAATGTCCAATATGCTGACAAATTATCACCACCATTTTGTGTTGCTTTAAATACAATTGAATAACTAGTATCCCTAAACGCACCTTGAACTTCGTATATCATATTACTACTATCAACCAATGAAACATTATTGAAAGGATTTTGATCTATTTCAAATATTTCTAAATAACTACCTTTAAACTTATCAAGTAAATTAACTTGTTTTTTATTATCACTTAATACAAGTTTTTTAGGATCTTTGGCAGTTGGTGGAAATGGTGCAGGTTCTGTAACATTAAATATTAAATCTTTACTAACAGGACCTTTATTAGCATTGATAACAATATCATATACAGAATCTCTAAACGCACCAGTAATAGTAATTTGTTGTAGTGCGCTATCAATTAAAACATTATCGTGTGGGTTAGTTACTAATTCGTAAGTAATAAATTCACCTTTAAAGTATTTAGCAATATTAATAATTTTAGCACGATCATTTTCTAAAGTAACAAAGATCTTACTTGGATCTAATGCTTGTGCTACAACTTCAGGTGGAACAGCTACTGTAGCTTGTTTTAAGAATTTACTATTACTATTTGGTTCTATATCAGGATTTTCTAAGTTTTCTTTCAATGCTACAATTGCTTGAGATGGATTAAAATTACTATCACTTTCAGAAGGTTTTAAAACAAAATCAACAACTAAAGAACCTTCAGATACTTCAGTTATTTCAATACTACTTTCATCAACACCTAATGTATCAGCAAGATCAGCAGTCATATCAACAATAAAAGTATCATATTGTTCAGTTCCTTCAGCACCTACTATACTATAATCAGCATCTAATGTTAAAGTTGCTTCTGCTTCAGGTGCTAAGGGTTCAACATTAGAATCTAAATTAGAAGCGTGTAAAGTATAAATAACAATATTCAAAAATCCTACTAAAGTATCTACATATTTCTTAACACTTCTTTGTGAAGGAACGGCAGTTGCACTATTACCTAACATTTCTTCGTCATCTACAAAATCTAATAAAGTCGTTGAAGTTAATCCTGAAAACATTGGTATTTTAGCTGCAGATGCAGCCAAATTAGCAATAGATTGTAATTTAGCACTGTAAGCTTGAACATTAGTTCCTATAGCTAATCCTAAATTAGTTCTAGCATTGTTAGCAGTATTAGCACCTGTTCCACCATTGGCAACTGGTAAATTATTAGTAACCTTTTGTGTTAAATCAATAGTTCCATTAAGAATATGATTATTATTAACACCTTGTGCTTTTATTTTAAGATCATCTGTAGAATTATCTAAACCACCTGTAGCCGTTGAATCAATATTAATAGCTTTTGCAGATACTAAATCAGGTTTAACCAAAGTTGCTAATTGATCATTTGTTATTGATCCAGGTGTAATAGTTAAAACTTCTTGTAAATCAGCAAATCTAGTATCTAAACTATCACATATAATATTACCTACAATATTAATATTACCGTTAATATGTAATTTTTCATTTGGTGTAATTGTTCCTACACCAACATTACCTCCATTTTCTATAAAAAAGACTGAATTACTATCATCTTGAACATCCATAATTGGATGAGCACCAATTTGATTTACAATTAAAGCTGGTCCTGTTCCATCATTTGTTATTACAAATTGTTCTGTTGTAGAAGTATCAGTATCAATAATACGTTGAGTCCCATTTACAATTAGATCACCTTCAATCCTTGTATTACCTTTAATATGAAGTTGATGTGAAGGATCAGATACATTAAGACCTATTTTACCATCACTCTTAATAATCATACGTTCATCTCCAGCAGTATAAAATTGAAGTTCATCATTATCAGTTGCATTAGATTCAGCTTTAATATAAGTATCTTGATCATTATCCATAACACCCTCTAGAGACCTCCATTTGTCATTAGCACCAAAACCTTCAAATTGTTGTAATTCTGTATTATAACGTATTAAACCTTGGTCTTCTAAACTACTAGCACCAATCGCATTTCTAGATAAATTATCACCTTTTGGTAATTTTATAGCATCCGTTCTATAAGATACATCTAAAGAAACATTAGGTGTTGAAGTTCCTATACCAATTTTACTATAATCGTCTCCTAAGTATATATCATTATTTTCTGTAGATAACCAAGAATCCGCAGCAACTTCTTGTTCATAATCTTCTCTATTATCTCTGAAAATTTCTTGAACAGATATAGTTCTATCAGCACCTTTTTGATTTCTATAAAATTTAAACCAATGACGTAATTTAATATTACTTACTGTTAATAAACTGCTATCATTAAAGTAATCAGCAATAGCTTGTAATATTTGGGATTCAGTAGATCCACTGTAAGCCGGTAAATCTAAAATAACTTGCGGTATTGAAGATGTCTTTCTTTTTCTAAACTTTAATTTACCATCTGAATGAGATATCTTATGTGTATCACCAATCCACAGTGAATTGTCAGAAACATAAATATCACGTATTAAATTCTCAGGATCACCAATATCTACATTTGAATTACTAGGAATAATACTTCTTGATATTTCAATATTATCATAACCAACTTTAAGTATATGTTCATTACAATCATATATATCTAATAGAACAGAAGGGGTTGAAGTTCCTATACCTATTTTACCATCACTCTTAATAATCATACGTTGATTACTATAAGTATAAAATTGAAGTTCATCATTATCAGTTGCATTAGTTTCGGCTTTAATATAAGTATCTTGATCTATATCTATAACACCTCCTAAAGATCCCCAAGCATTTCCAGCACCATAACCTTCAAATTGTTGTAATTCTGTATTATAACGTATTAAACCTTGGTCTTCTATACCACTAGCACCAATCGCATTTCTAGCAGTAGTATCACCTTTTGGTAATTTTATAGCATCTGTTTTATACGATACATCTAAAGAAACATTAGGTTCTGAAGTTCCTATACCAATCTTACCATCACTCTTAATAATCATTCGTTCATCACCAGCAGTATAAAATTGAAGTTCATCATTATCACCTAAGTTTGATTCAGCAATAATATAAGTATCTTGATCATTATCCATAACACCCTCTAAAGATCTCCATTTATCATTAGCACCAAAACCTTCAAATTGATCTAATTCATTATTATAACGAATAAAACCTTTATCCGTAGATGTTAAATTAGTAGGTCTTTGACTAGTATTACCTTTGGGTATTTTCATACTATCTACAGTATTAATTTCAAAAGATACAGAAGGATCATTAGTTCCTATACCTATATGAGGATTAAGTTGTATTATAGTACTTCCAGAACCAATATTAATAACATTAGAATTATATGTTGATTCAATATTATTTAAATTAATACTAGGTGTCCAAATGTTATCTAAAACCCTAAATTGTGCTTGAATATTATCATCATCTAAATTAATTATAGAACTATTACGATCTTTACCAATTGCGAGAAACCTATCATTTCCAGATTGTCGTATATGTAATAGATTATTTACAGAACTAGAATACTTAGACATATTTTAATAAAAGAGCATAAAAAATAATGTAAATTGCTTATTTCAAACACAATTAAACGCATTAAAATATTATAATGATAACAAAAATAAACGCATTTAAACGCACTTATAAACTGCTAAAGTTAAAAGTAATCTTATTTTTTCAGGATCTATTATAGGTATAATTTCACCTTGACCGTCCAATATTTTTATGTGAAACTTATCTAATTTTTCTTCCATAGGATTTAAAATATAAGCATAAGGATCTAATTTTAAATTATCATTTGAAGCAGGTAATGTTTCTACACCTGGAGATAATTGACTAAAAATAGGAACTGTCATTTTATTTGCTAATTTTATTTTACTATAACCATTCAAATATATAAATGCCTGAATATGTTTAAACAATTGTAAAGGAACTGGTTGATTATTTATTATCGCTGCAGTAAATGAAGCATCATTCAATAAATATTCTGTTCTTATCAATCTTAATGCTACAACATTCTTCAGTGTTTCTGATATATTTATAACAAACTCATTTGGTAATCTATAATTATCTTTATTCCTTGTATTACTATCAATTACTATTATTTCTTGAACTAATTTACGTTTAGGTTTAATTACTCTAGGAACGGGTTGTATTTTAGTATTATTTTCCTGTTTTTTATATTTTTCACGTAATTCTCTTTGATATTGTTTTAAATTATCCATTTAATTACTATTTAGATGTTTTATGTTGTAGAATCTACAATATTAAATACTAATCCTATATTATATGTCGTATTATAATGACCTTCGTAATATGCGGTAATATTAACAGTGCGACCAATATCAGATTGATCAAATGTTATATTAATATTATTTGTTATAATATTAACCCTATCAATACCTGTATAATTAAAACGTATTTTATCTGCATTAGGTGAATCATAGTAATCTAACAAATTTAATGTTATTTCTGTAAGACCTTCTAAATATATTGGAACTGGATTGATATGTAAAGATATTATTTGTTTAATTTCAGTATATCTTATGTTAAATGTAGAATCAATTAAAATATAATCAGTTCCTTCATTATTTAAATAATATGCACTTATTTCAATATTTTTCAATTCACCTGATTGAAATCCTCTTATTGTTAAAATTGAAGTTTCATTATCTATACTAAAAGTTGATTGAAATCTTACTCGATTTTTAATAAAATCCCAAGAATATTTTTGATCATTACCATCCATTATATCAAATAAATTATAAAATTGATAAAGATACAAAGATACTTCGTCTATCACTAAATCTTCTATTACGTGAATAGTATATGTATTTGAAGGTCTTATTGAAGGAATTTCAGTAACAAAAATTGATAAAGGTATATCTACAACTTGATTACGTCTATTAAGAACTTTAATTTTAAAATTATAATCTATACCTCTTGCATTTGTATTAATTTTTAAAAGATCATCTTGCATAAAAGCATTTATATCACTACTTGATTCTTCAACTATTTCAAAATTAGCACGATCTATATCAGTTATATTAAATAAACTATATAAATCTATATCATATATACCTACTGTTAATAATAAATTAATATCATTTACACTTGGTAATTCTAATATACCAAAAAAATCTAATTTATCATTCACCAAAAATTGATTTAAAAAACTCTCTCCTGTTATTGTCACATTTGCATATGCTATTGTACTAAATGGATATTCAGTTGGTGATGTAGCAAATGTAGAATCAATTTCAATTTTAACAGTATTATAATCTTCTCTTGTTCCAATAACATTTAGATTTTTATATAAACTAGTAGTTTGACCCTCTTTCTCTAGAACTGTAATTATATTTGGCATATTTGATTCAACGTTATTTCGTGGATTAATTAAAATATTATAACTTTGTTGTCTTGTTTTAATTGGAAATAATTCTATTGAACTAATATAATAATTAATATCTAAATTAATTGGTTGATAAATATCATAACTATTTTCTACATTTATTTCCCAAGTAACATACAATTCTATTATATTCTGTGTTGTTCTCAATGGTTGCACGTTTTTTACATTAAAATATGATCTCATTATATTATTATGATTTAACATTAATGAACCAGTTATTAATGTATGACCATTAATATCTAATGCATAATCATTCACCATCGGTCTTTCAATATTTTTACGTTCATTAAAATTCTTTGAATTACCTATTATTAAATTAGCATTATTATCTATTATTGTTGTCCTATTATGTTTTCCAGTTATTTTCATTCTATTTATACCTTTATCTTTACTCATTACATTCAATTGTGCTAAATTAGAATTAGGATGTCCATCAACTACTGAATATTCTTTATCCTTTTCTTCTATTCCTATACATACTATACCAGATTTTCCTATTACTACACCTTGAACACTATTTCCATAATGATTATCAAAACAATGAAGACAATCGGTAGATTGTATTGTATTTGCATTATTTGCATTTTTATCCCAAAATTCCGCAATATGAATATTATCATCTAAGGATGTTTTATAAACACTTAAAGATGTTCTTTCATTTACTCCTCCTTCACCTAAGATCTTTACATTTGCTATATCAATATTTTGATAATGTAAATTAGATATATCATTCTCAGTTTCATCATAATCACTTAAATCTAATTTTATAAATGGTGTTAAATCTTTTATATCTACAATTTCTACATCATCACCATCATATATACGATGATATGGAGTTATTAAAAGTCTTCTACCTAATTTTTGTGGAACAACCGCAGTTATATCCATACTGGCATAATATAGTTCTTTATAATGTGGTTTAGTTTCCCAATTCATACTAAGTCTTACGTGTTTTGCTGATACTCTAGTAACTTTAACATCAATTAGATTTTGTAATATACCTAATTTATAACGATTATTAATATCAAACATAGCATCTAAACCTGGATTATTAAATCCATCATCTATAGGATTTATTGTTAAAATAAAATCAGTAATAATACGGAAACCATTTTCAGTTGTTTTTAATGTATCTGCTAAAAATATATCTCCCGATACTTTAAAAATATCATAATTTGTTGGATTTGTAGTCCAAATAATATCATAACCTACTTCGTGTTTTATACCGTGGGTTATTGGTATTTGCCCTGTAAAAGCTGTTCTTTTCTGCATTAATCCTGCAGCATTATATATAACAGTGTGTTCATAAACTTCTTTTAAAACTTGTATATATTTTTGATGAAAAAATAACTCACCATCTATATATATATTTGATCCTGTAAATTGTATATCATAACCTGTTATTTCAATTTGTTCGTTTTTTAATATATTTTTATGATTATTTACAATTAAATTATCTTTTATATTAACTGTATCTATTTTTCGTGATACATCTGGTAATAATACATTATGATTTGAATTATTTGGATCATAATAATTACTATTAGTATATATTTCACCACTTGCTATTACATTACCATTAATCCATACAGTTTTATCAATATATAATTTATTATCTATTGTTTTCCATTGATTTGTTCCTAATATTATTTCTTCCGCTGTAAAACTACGTTCTTTTAAGTCTGTTATATATATATTTGAGGCTACAATATTATCTAAACTTTCTTTTACATATATATTACCATTTACTACTAATGTTTTTGATGTAAATACATTTAAATCACCTACCTTATTATTAAATTGCTTCCACGCATCATTTACTACTACATAATCACTTGTTACTTCTTTATCTTTTAGTTCATTCGTTACTGCTCCAAAACCAACTCCTACAAATTTAATTACAGTATTATCTATATTACTTGAAAAATCACTTGTATCATAATTACTTGTAACATTACCATTTAAATATATTACATTATCAACTATTAAATCACCATCTAAATATACTAAATCATCCCTTTCACGTATTTTATACCATTTATATACTTGACCATTTCCTGTTGATAGTTTGCTTACAAAACCTGTTTCTTCGTCTCGTTTATAAAACTTATCATTTTCACGAAAAACAGTTAGACCATCAATATTAATCGTTTCAGTATTAATAGTATTAAAAGGATTTTCAATAGTTGCTAAAGTAATATCAACATCATTTATTACAGTATCTTCTAATGACATCAATACATCTATAAAATTATGTCTCAAATTATCTTTATGTAAATATAGTAAAATGGAAAGTATAAGTATTATTGTTATTTTATTATGGGTAGCTATTTTTGGTATATGTGATACTATTATCAGTAGATTTACAGTGTTTTATAATAAAATTATAGCCTATATAATAATAGGAATTATAGCAATTTTAATATTAAAATTAAATAAAAATAAATATATGTTAGTTTTATAATTAACAAGATTTAGGTGGCATTCCGTGATGATAATATTGATCTAATGTTGATTTTATATCCATTGGTTTAAACATTGGTTTGTAATTAATATTTTCAGAAGGAGGAAAATGCTTCTCTTGATCATCTAATTTTTCTAAACACGGTATATGATTCTGTTTAAATAGTTCCTTCGTATTTGTAGGAACATTGTTAAAAGGTTGAATACTCTTATAATCTTGCGGATTTGCATTACAACCTGCAAACCAAGGAATAAAACGATTTATACCAGTTCCGCGTAAATTACACGCATTATTTGATAAACGAGTATCTTCTGTATAATTACCGCAATTTTCACTTATTCCTTTTATATTACATCCTGTCTTCTTATAACTTCCTGGTAAATACTTATTAGTCTCACAATGACTATTCTTATAATTTAAACCTTTCAATTCACTATCATCATTTACATTTGTTCCCGTTGGGCAAGTAGCATATCCATATTTTTGATACCTATAATATGGATCGGGTGTTATATCTTGAGAACAAGCATTAGGATCATTACAAGGGGTATTAATATGATATAATCCGGGACCCATTGATTTTTTTATCTGTTGGTCATAACTACAATAATCTTGTCTAATATTAGTTTGCATTTTACTTATATAGTATAAGAAAAAATATTAACATTTTAATAAATGAAAAACTTTCTTTTAGAACATACTGATTATTTAACAGATTGTATGATTACTTACATTAAAAAAACTAAACTTGTATTCTATAAAGAATATACACATTTTAGATTATACGGTTATTCTACTAAAAAAAATAGTAATTATTCATTATGTGGAAAAAGAATTGAAAGACTTTATACTGATTTATTAAAGGATTTTGGGGTTCAAGTTAAATATTTAAATATTGTTATAATTGATTGTCCAAATAAAAGAGAGTTTGTCGATAATCCACATTATATTAATGGAGGATTTACATATTTACATAACAATATTATTTTTGTTTATAGAAATGATGAAATGCTTAAAGTGGCTTTACACGAAGTTATACATCACGCATTCTATTTTAAAGATTACGATGTATATTTAGGCGATCCTATAAGATCTAAAGTTAATATCAATTTAAATGAAGCTATCGTGGAGTTTTTAGCTACTTTATATCAAATTAAATATACTAATAGTAATATTAAAAATGAATTAAAACATTCTTTAAAAAATGTTAAATATGTTTTAGGTATGCCTAATACTACATTTAATACCAATATATATTCTTATATTGTTATTAAACATTTATTACTCAAAAAACATAAATTAATATTATATTATATCCAAAATAAACAATATGATAAAATATATCAATATGTTTATAATACAAAAATTAATATAAAACCTATTAAACCTATTAATCAAAAATTAATATTTGTATCTGTCAGTTATTTATGACCACAACGTGAATTATTTACATAATTCGCATATGGTAAAGGAACTGATTTATATGCTATAGTTTGACACGCATTCAAATGAAGTGGTTTTGTATTAATTGGTTCAGTTTTATCGTTATAAATAAAACCATCATTTGAAGGTGTATAAACAGCACCACTGCATTTTGATATATATCTTGTTTGATTTCTTAAATCAGATTCAAGATCTATTACGTCACCTTTAATATGACTTACATTATTCCCTGCTGTCCAACCTAATTGATGTCTACACGGTTTTGAATGCTCATAATTATTAATATTTAATATATAATCTAATATCCCTACATTTCTGTTTAATTCGTTCTTATAACTACAATTATCGTATTTTGAGCGGTTAAATGACATTTTATTTATTTAAAGATATTTTTCTTTTCATAATATTCTTTTTCAATATTATCAGGTTTTGATTTTTCTTTTGATCGTATTCTAATATATAATAATAATTGAGTTTCATTTAATTGTTCAATACTGTTCAATAGTTTTTGTATATCAGTTCTTTTATATTCTACATCATTCTTTAATCTTTGTTTTAACTCAATTATTAGATATTCCTTCATTTAATTCATTTAAGTTTTTAGGTTGTCATTTTTATATTATTAAAGCTTTCTCGTGCCCAACACGCAATTTTGGTAATATATTTATATCAAATCCTTCTTTTGTTAGATTTCTACAAAATGATACATCTTCTGAACACATCTCTCTTATTAATTTACCATCTGTTCCTTTAAACTCTTGAAGATCCGTATGAAAATACGGATAACTTAAAGAATCAATCGCCTTCTTTGTTAATGCCATAAATCCCATTCCACAATAAGCAACCTTCAAATATTTATCGTTTTTATATTCTTCCATATCTTCTTGCTGTAGATATTTAAATGATCCAGTTTTTTTAAAATGATTTATATCCCAATCTTTTACAACCACTAAGTTTTTTAAATCACTCATTCTATAATATCCTGCTACAACATCCTTCTCCTCTGTAGCTTCTATCAAATCTATTAGATTTTGTGCTGTAAATACAATATCAGAATCTATTGTTACAAATACATCAAAATGCATTCCATCAAAAGCTTTTTGATCTATTCCTCTTAAATTACTTAGTCCCAATGTTTGCATTCTAGCAAATGATACATAACTTGATACACCTGGAGATACTATTATATCATATTTATTCATTTCCCATAATGTATTTAAGCTACTAGTCCAGGATACTAGAAATTTTGATGAAAAATTATTACCGGGTAATCCTATTACCACTTTCTTTTTTATTATCTCTGTTTCCATTTTTTTTATTATTTGTATTGTGTTTTTATATGTTTATTGCTGTACAAAGTTTTTAATACTTGCTTCTTTTGGTTCTGGCGAACTAAAATCTGTTACTACTGGTGAAATTGATTTTTCAGTATTTATTGAAGAATCTGTATTTGATGGCAATTTACTATTTTGGCTATCTGGTGTCATTCCTGGTGTCATTCCTGGTGTCATTCCTGGTGTCATTCCTGGTGTCATTCCTGGTGTCATTCCTGGTGTCATTCCTGGTGTCATTCCTGGTGTCATTCCTGGTGTCACTCTTGGTGTCATTCCTGGTGTTATTCCTGGTGTCACTCTTGGTGTCATTCCTGGTGTCATTCCTGGTGTTATTCCTGGTGTCATTCCTGGTGGCATTTGATCACCTGGTGTCATTCCTGGTGGCATTTGATCACCTGGTGTTATTCCTGGTGTCATTTGATCACCTGGTATTTCATTTTCAGTTGAAGAACTACTTGTTGTAATGTATATTACAATTATTATAATTATAATAAATATTATACCCGCCAAGACAACTAAAGGTATAAAAGCAGGAGAGTCGGTTATTGATGATTCTTCTTTCTGTTTATTTTCTTCTTGTTCTTCAGTCTTTTTATTTTCTTCTTCATCAACAAATTTTTCATAAAGAATATTAAATCTTTCTTTAAACATAATTTTATTTAATATACATATATTAATGTTTAATAAATCTTATTTTGATTATAATAAGGTTGAGTACTAATGTAATTATATGAACTAGGTGTAAATGCTAGTATTACAATTAAAAACACTATTATTACTGATATTAAAAATATTAATAAATATATCTTATATGGCGATTTTAATAAACTAAACTCTTCATCACCATTTGCTGAAGTATCATCACCATTTACTGAAGTATCATCACCATTTACAGGAGTATCATCACCATTTGCTGAAGTATCATCACCATTTGCTGAAGTATCATCGCTATTTACAGGAGTATCATCGCTATTTACAGGAGTATCATCACCATTTGCTGAAGTATCATCACCATTTACTGAAGTATCATCACCATTTACAGGAGTATCATCACCATTTGCTGAAGTATCATCACCATTTGCTGAAGTATCATCGCTATTTACAGGAGTATCATCACTATTTACAGGAGTATCATCGCTATTTACAGGAGTATCATCGCTATTTACAACAGGACTATCATTATCATTTTCAAACTTTTCATAAAGTAATTTAAATCTCTCAAGCATTTTAATATTGTATTAGAAAGTAAAATGAATATAGATAACCCTAAATTACCTATACAAATATATGAATGGAAATCTTCTACTATAGTAGAAAAACCAGTTATAATTGAAAATATATATCGTGATGATCAAATTGAAATAGCAGTTCAAAAAATATTAAATTTTTTGAAATATGAAAATATATATATATGGACTGATAATGAAATTGTTGAATTTACAACTTCAGAACCTCTAAATAATATAAATCCATTCTTATATGATTATAAGCAAAATATACAAAACTTAGGCATATTTGAGAAAAAAGGTATATTTTTATATTCTAAAATTAATATTGTTAATTTTGATACTGTAAAAGATAATAAAAAAATATTAGATATTTTTTTCAAATATAAAAGACCAACTGTAACATTAAATGAAAAAACACTTAATGAACTTTATGACCAAAAAG
>Ga0255766_10002498_pt1 | contig 16350 bp, 50 predicted proteins | sample 071ome_23_FD_179966 | JGI IMG/M metagenome (GOLD analysis project Ga0255766, IMG submission 179966) | Coastal salt marsh microbial communities from the Groves Creek Marsh, Skidaway Island, Georgia - 071403BT metaG (version 2) | ecosystem: Environmental > Aquatic > Marine > Intertidal zone >... | reverse complement strand
TGATTCCCATTCAGAATACCAAGAAGACTGAATCTCCCGTTAAGTATCAGACTGCCAATCTTCTTGAACTGACTTATACGATTCTTTCTCAAAACTTTGCTCCTAAGCAAAACTTCACGTCACAACAAGCATACGATCTAATTCGCACGTATCGCTTTGCTCTCAGTAACTTCAAGAGTGAAAAGAGCTATCGTGGAACAATTCTTGCCGAACTTCAATCCCTACGGGATGATGGGCGAGTTTATTTCTATCCCAATCAGCGTGGTCTTTATCACCTAAACTGATCTAGGACCAATATGAGAACCGTCCACTGGGTTTCCTGGTGGGCGGTTTTCTGCTATAATAGTCCCATACGCGATGAGATCTGTGATGCAACTCCGTCCCCACCAGCAAGATGCTCTGACCGCTATGCTGGCGCACGACAAAGGACAGGTCATCATCCCCACGGGTGGTGGTAAGACCATGTGTATGATCAAGGATTCTCAGGAGTATCTTGATGCTTGCGATCGTGGTATCGTAGTTGTAGTTGCTCCTCGCATTCTTCTTGCTGAGCAACTCTCTGCTGAGTTCCTTGAGTTTCACACTGATGTTGCTGTGATGCACGTTCACAGTGGTGAGACTCATCACTTCAGCACCACTCGCCCTGCTTTGATTCGTAACTGGAGTCAGCAAGCATACCGCAAGCAACTGATCTTCACTACCTATCACTCTCTTCCTCGCTTGATGGAAGCAGAGATCAATGTCGATTGCATTTACTTTGATGAAGCGCATAACTCGGTCCAACGTAACTTTTTCCCTGCTACGGAGCACTTCTCTTCTACTGCTACTCGCTGCTATTTCTTCACTGCTACTCCTAAGCATTCTCTCACTGTTTCCAAACCTGGGATGAATGATCCTGAGGTTTATGGTAACGTGATCTGTAATGTTCCTGCTCCTAAGTTGGTAGAGGAGGGTTACATTCTTCCTCCTAAGGTTGTTGTCAAGCAACTGGACATGGTTCAGGACAAGCAGATGATTGCTGACCGTGATTCTCAGAACCTGCTGGATACCATCGATGACAATGATCTGGGTAAGATCCTGATTGCTGCTCGTTCTACCAAGCAGATCATCAAACTGCTCTCTGAATCTGATTTCCGCGAGCAACTTGCCGAGCGTGGTTACTCCTGCATGTATATCACCAGCAAGACTGGTGCCATCATCGATGGGCAGAAGGTTGATCGTGAGTATTTCTTTGATACTCTCAACGCTTGGGGCAAGGATCCCTCTAAGAAGTTCGTGGTGCTCCATCACAGCATCCTGAGCGAAGGGATCAACGTGAGCGGTTTGGAGGCAGTTCTGTTCATGCGTAACATGGACTACATCGGTATCTCTCAGTCCATCGGGCGTGTGATCCGCCTAGGAGGCGCTGAGAAAACGTTTGGTCTGGTTTGCGTGCCCGTCTATGATAAGGTGGGCATCAGCACCGCCAAGAGCGTTCAGGCGGTGGTAGACACCGTTTTCAATCAGGGTATGCCTGCAGTATCGGTGGTCCGCCGCTGATACTGGCACACTCACCACAATTTCCTCCCATTTCTCCAGTATAATTACAAGGTAATCAAAAAACCACCATGATCTGCGAAGTTAAACTCTACGTTGCTGGTAAAGTCTTCACTGAAACTGTTCATGCCCGTGACTATCAGGAAGCACGTCAAGTAGCACTTGCTCGCAATCCTAATGCCCAAGTGATGGGTGTCACTGCTAAGTTTTGATGGCAAAGTTCCAGAAACCTTTCATCGATCGTCCTGGTATTCTTGATCCAATACCAGGAGATCCGCAAGGTTATGTAACAAATGATGGAATGTGGGCAGCAGTGCCTATAATAGGTTGTAAGGCATTTGCCATCATTCACCATGGTTCTGTTGTCCATGAGGCACGGAACTATACTTCAGCAAAGAACTACATTCTTAAGGAAATCAAAAAATCCAAGAAGAAGTAGTTTAAATAATACAAACAGGGAACAATTCATGGACAAACACACAAAACGAAAGGATGCTTTCTACATCTTTTATGAAAGTGTTCTCAAACCAGATCATGAGTTGAGGCAGTATGCTCATGAAGAAGAGTGTTTTCATGAATTGATGGAGTGGCGAGGAGAGATCATAGAGTATCTTGATCGCCGCAGGAATCAGGAGTTTGGTTGATGGACTCTCACTACATACTGTTTGCACTGTTCGCAGTGGCAGCGTATTTCATCGTAACTGATGAGAGCGTTGCCGCTGCGTTTTTTTATGTCACAAAGTTAGTAAAACAATACACACAAAGGAAGTGGTGGTGGTTATTACACAATCCACGCAATCCTGTGGTAAAATATTTAATATATCGTCAATCTTTGAAGATGGCTGAGAAGATAATGGCGGAAATAAATACCAAAGAGGAGTCTAAGGACTGATATGTTATCAACTCAGTATCGTCTTCGACTTGAAGGCATTTGTAATAAGATTGCCTTACAAGAACAAGTAAGTCTTGAAGATATGGTGTGGGCAGAGAAACTTGCTAAGGCAAATACTTCTGCTAGAGAGATGCTTAAGAGAGCAAGAGGTCGTGCTGCTAACCCTGACATGGTTGAGGGTAGCATGGACGACTTCATGAATAAGATGGGTTTGGGTGATCCAGATCCATCAAATCATCGCACTGGTTTTGGTAGTGCTGATGAAATAGTAGATTGGTTCAACCAAGATAAACCAGATGATTGGAGGCAAAGGGATTGACAGAAACAGCAGTAATTTATTCTAACGGAAGTCAAGAGTGTGAGCGTATTGGTATGCTCCTGAAAGCACTGGGTGGTGAGTTTCATGAGTATAAACTGGGAGAACATTTCGACCAAAAGGCATTCCGCAAAGAGTTTGGTGAAGAGGCAACATATCCACAAGTTGCCTATGGTTCAAAGCACATTGGTAGCATGAAAGATACTCTACACTTCTTATGTTCTGAAGGGATTATCTAATGACCTACGAGCAGTTTATTCACAAAGGTACAGAGTTTTACATGAATATGGTAAAACTCATTGATATAAAACTCATGTATCGTATGGAATTGACTGATGATGAGAAAGAGATCAACGATCACATCCTAGAGTTTCAAAAGCAGGTAAAACTAACTGAGTTAAGAGATAAGTTCGAAAAGTGTTGGGAGGTTGATGAATGAAACAATCACTAATCCTTGTTGCTTGTTTTTTACCACTTGCTGTGATATGGTTGGTAATGAAACTTTCGTTATGGATCGCTGCCGTCAACGAAGAGCAAACTTATGTCAGAGAGGACTCCAAACGACCACACGGACCCTACGTGGAAAATGCATATGGAGACGTTGATGAAGAAGAAGAGAATTATTGAAACTAAAGAAATTATTGAACAGGCACTCTGGGAGTATTACTTTGAGAAAGGACTCCCTGTACCTAAATGGAGAATGGAAAAAGACCCCCAGTGGTGGATTGATTACTTGAAAGAACTTGACAATGAAGACCAGAACCCCTATAATAGATAGCAAATACACTATCGTAATGGACTATCGACCCTATTCGCCAGAATGGCACAGGAGACGCTACCTGAAGGAGGCACTGGATAAGTATTTTGATGATTATGTGGATACTGATATTATCCGTGAGGATATTCTCAGTATCCTGTCAGAACGTTCTGACAAAGCATACGAAGAGTTTATGCGTATCAACGAACTTGAGAGAGCACTACAGTGAGGGACAAGATAGTTTTTGTCCTTCCATTCTTTCAAGTTATCATTGCACTGGTAACTCTTTCTAAGATACCAGAACCACCCCCACAATACATCTGTGAGCAGGGTAGAGACACTTATGGTAACGCATATCCAATTATTGTCTGTAATCCACAATGAATAAATCAGATACAAACTTGAGTGAGTTTATTCAAGTTGAGAGATCTATTATTCCTTCATTTGTGTGTGATTATCTTGTGAGTGAAACTGAAAAGCGTGAATGGCGCACTCACAAGTGGTATAGTTATGGGAAAGATGAATACAGTACAGATGAAGATAAGAACCACTATATTCAAAATGCCTCTCCTGATTTGCAGGGAATGCTAACCCCTATCATATCTCAGGTGTTGAATAATTATAGTTTAAAGAATAAGTTTTCGTGTAAAAAGATAGACTCTATTACCAGTAAGTTTTCTAACATCGTCTTCAATAGGTATTCTCCTGGACAGATGTTGGATCAACATCAGGACCACATTAATGCTCTGTTTGATGGTAGAGAGAAAGGTATTCCCATATTGAGTTTGATATTAAATCTCAATGATGACTATGATGGTGGAGAACTATTCTTCTGGGATGATTATGTTGTCCCCCTTAGAAAGGGAGATATTGTAGTATTTCCATCACTATTTCTCTATCCTCATGGTATAATGGAAGTGAAGAGCGGAAAACGCTACAGTGCAGTTAGTTGGGCATGGTAACATGAGAACAGTTCTAAAGATCGATGATGATGGTATTCTAACATTCCCTCCCGAGATGCTGGAAACCCTTGGATGGAAGGAGGGAGATGTGCTACAATGGATTGATAACAACGATGGTTCTTTCCAACTGAAGAAAGATGAAGGGGATTGATTATGGAGATGATTACTAATGTCTGAAGAAAAACAGTATTCCAAGTATCGACTTGACCAACTTGCTAAAGAACTAAATGGTAAGTGGTATCATCAAACTGTATCAAACAATCGCACCGAATACAAGAGGATTGTGATAGAATATGGAACTAAGCGAAAAGGCGAAGATCTATAGGAATGTTTGGTCTTGTGCTTATCAACGTAGACACATGTATCGAAAGTCTGATAGATACTACCGTGAGCATGAAACCATCCTAATGTGCCTGAATATGAAAGGTGCTAAGTGGTGGGAATTTGACACTGAAAAACCAAAGTACTACACAAAATACCAAGAATGATGTCTGACAAACAATTCACTGATCAGGAACTGGAATTAATGATTGATGCTATTTGGAAGCGTCAGCATCATTTCATCGCTGGAGATAGACGATACAAAGAATATGGTGCTATACTAGAAAAGTTGAGGGAGCAACTCCCATACGATTTCACAATCTACGAGCATAGGTAATGGATCACAACGAAGAATTTCCGTTCGACGATTTTCCTTGGAAACTAATTTACAAGGATCGAAATGAGACTCGCAAGTGTTACTTTCAAACCGAAGAGCATAGAAAGCAACACATGGAAAAATACAAACTAAAGAAAAAAGACGTCAAACTCAGTTACAAATTTGAAAATGAGTAATCCTATTTCATTCGTAAAGAATACTCGAACAACCTATAGTATGCAGTATCGTAGGAACGTTACTGAAGTATTGGTCCAGTTTGACGATGAGGATCCAGCATGGATCCCTATGGATACTCTAGAAGCAATGATGAAAACCCTGCTCACCATCAAAAGTGAAATTGCAGGATAATGTGAAAGTAGTGGCAATGTTGGGCTTGCTAATGCTCAGTGTTGCTGCTATAATCGTCGCAGGTTACATCCACGGCGATATGCACTTCGCCAAAGTATTGGAGCACTTAAAGAAATGACACAACGCACATTCACTGGTAAAACTGGAGATGTATGGACTTGGGAAGAAACTCCCGAGGTTCTGGCAGCACTAAAGCAACTCCATAATACCTCTGTCAACAACAGAGTTAATCGTCCTCACGATTATCCTGGTCCACTGTATGCTCCCCACCCAGACCTTAAGAAAGATGCCTGAACTTACACATCACCAGTGGAAACTTATCTTTACTGCTGTTAGAAAGTATCAGATGAATCATCCACAGTCTGTACCTTGTTATAAGGGAATGTATCACGATCTATCATACATTCTTGATGTACTTTACCCTTATGCTTATTCTGAAACTTACTTAGATGAAACTATTAACACTTGAAGACTATCAAAAGGCAGGAGAAACATTCTGGCCAAAGTATTGGTATGTCGCCAAAGAACTGGGTGAAGATGCTAAACCAGAAGACATTCTAAAAGTAATGGAAGCAGTCGGTGGTGTAGCACTCAAACTAGCACTGGAAGAAAAAGAAGGACCTTTTGGATTTAATAAACACAATGAAACAGTCGGACCCGATGAGTGCTGAAAAGAAACTGATTGATGATTGCTTTTATGTTGTAAAGGCACGATTTCTCTGGCACAGTTATGACAAAGAGAACAATGGTTTGGTTTCTGCACTAGATGAAAAAACTTGTATTCATATGACAAGATTCTATCTTAAAGGACTGCAAGAAGGATGGGATGACAAAACCAGTCGTGTTGTAAATAGTGGAGTTGTTGGTGGTAAGTTGTAATGCTATTCAGGATCAGAGTATTTTTGTGGTCAATAGTAGCAGAACTTGAATATCGTTTATACCCTTGGGTAGAAGAGGCACCACCTAAAGATATTGCTCAAAAGTACAATCTTCCTGAACCAGACTTTGATAGAAACTTGCACTATGATTGGATAATGTCTCACGATCAAAAGATTGCTCGTCTTCAGGAAGAAATGATCTGGGTTCAGAGGGAAATTCATAAACTTAACGTCGAATTGAAGACTCATGGCTAAACAAAATCCTTATTGGTTCTTTCAAAAGTGGGGTATCGAACAATCTTCTCCACTTGAAACTCTTGCTGAGAAAGTAGAACAACTAGAAGAACGTATCAAACTCATCGAGCAAGAAATGGTTGGGCAATCTAACGCTCTCTATGAGTGTTGGAACTCTCTTGATGCTCGTATAGATATCCTAGCAGAACATAAGACTGATGTATGAAGACTTGGACAACTTTGAGAAAGCACTGAGTCACTTTGGCACTCGTGTTGATATGATTTGTGCCATGGAAATGGGTGGAAAAATTGATGCCGAGACAGCATATCAGAATATCAAAATAGAACTCAGAGAGTTGAGAAAAATTCGTAAGAGTTGGAAAAAGAATAACGAAAAGTGCGATGATCGTTAATTTAATCGTTGTTGATGACTTTTATGATGAAGTTGATTCTGTCAGAAAGTTTGCGCTAGAACAACCTTTCGAAAGGTATGGAAATTACCCAGGAAAAAGAACAGAAAACTTTCTAGGTGACGTACTAAAAAATCGTATTCAATCAATTGTTGAACCATATGCTGGTAAAGTTACTGATTGGAATGAAGATATCAGTTATACTGGATCGTTCCAATTAACAACTTCTAATGATAAAAGTTGGGTACATTCTGATACTATTGGTAATTGGGGTGGAGTTTTGTTTTTAACGCCAGATGCACCCCTTTCTGCTGGAACTGCTTTCTATAAATCAAAACTTGATGGATCTTTAGGGTATCATGATTACTTCAAATGGAAGTACTATTCCAAAGATAATCCTGGAGTTCGCAACGACATTACCAAGTGGGAAAAAATTAATGAAGTTGGTAATGTCTATAACAGATTAATGCTTTTTAGATCATATCAATGGCATTGTGCCTTAGATTACTTTGGACAAGACAACGAAACTGGTAGACTAACACAAGTATTTTTTCTTAGGACTGAGAAATGAAAGACACTCTTAAAATTTCACAAAATGAAGACGGATCCTTCACAATGGACTGGGATCCACAAGACCCAAAATGGTCCTGGATGAACCAGTTGACACAGAAGGAAATTCAGGTTATTATGGAGCAAGCAATCAAGGACTTCCTCGATGAACTCGAACGATCCCCGCAGTAGTGACTTTTCCTACAAGAAGTATTCTCTCGAACAACTTGATAACTGGGTGAATGATGCTCTGAGTTGTGAGGATCTCACTCCAGAAGACATCTATAACACTATCGTAAAGTGTGTGAATGATAGTGTAGAGTATCACAAGAAGAATCTCACCAAGAGTGTAGAACTTCTTTCACTTCTGAAGGGTCATCGTCCAGTTGAAATTGATACATCTCTTGATGATGTTAATGGTTGGGATTATGATGCGGCAGGTGGAAAGTTTCCCAGACCAACTAAAAAAGATTGGGTTGATTTCTGGGAAGAAACATATTATCCAGAAGAGCACAAGCAGTACACTGAAGAAGAAATGAATGCGATGTGTGATGCTGCTGAAGAGAAGGAAAAAGAGAGGTGCCGTGAGTATAATCTGCGTGAAGCAGAATATTATACCAAACGTGCCGAACTTGATGCTCGACACTCTGAGCATTGGACCAATCCTGGTAGAAATAAAACATATGACCAAATGGTTGCAGAAGGTTGGACTATGACGGCTGATGGTTTTTGGATTAAAGAAACTGACAAAGGTGTGGCAAGTGTTTCTGCGAAACCAGATCCTTACCTTGAAACTGTCAAGGCAGCAGGTGGTTATGAATGGACTCCTAAAGCATAATGTATACTCTTAAACTTCTTGCTCCACTTGTTGTAGCAATGTGTGCTGAAGGTTTGACTACAGGACAGGGTGATCATTGTGTTATTGACAATAGACCACCAAATGTAGTAAAATACTATGAACCTGGGAAGTCCTGCTATGTAAATGGAACTTTCTATAGTAAGTGTGAGGATCGTTTGAATGGCGCTATCTGAGTCAGTTGAGAATAGTTTGAGAGAGGCTGAGGCGTCTCTTCGTAATGCTCTGGCATTTGCTGCCAGACAAGAAAAGCCATTCATAGCAAAGAATATTGCTGATATGGTGATGCAAATTGACAATTTGATCAGTGCTGATGCCCTGATTGATAAAATTGAAAATCGTAAAGATGGGGACTCTGGATTCTTTGGAACCATGTTTGGAGATTAACCTCTGTAACAGCAATCCCAAAGAAAATATTAAATTTCTAGATAGTTGTGTTATAGAATGCTAACATTGGGTTACATCGCAAATCACTCATGACTCTCGCAAAAACTGGAACTGAAGTTCTTACAAAAGACGAAATTGATGAACTAAATGCTCTAAAAGAGGCGATTACCTATCGTCCAGCATCAGTTTCCGCTCAAAAGATGGAAAAGTTTGCTGAGTTGATGGTTCGATCTCTTGGGGGAAAAGAGTCCAACTTCTCTCAATCAAAATAAATAAGTATTATCACGATACAAAACATGGAAAACATCGACAAACACATTCAGAAAGATGAGGAACTTCTGGGTGATCCTACTATTTCACCACAGTCACGCCGACATACTGAAGAAGAGTTAGAAGCACTGAAAGCATATAAAGAAAATCATCCTGAAGATGATCATGATCCAAATGCACTTGAGTTGTATTGTGACACTCATCCTGATGCAGCAGAGTGTAAAATCTACGATGATTGAGACAGTTTAATAAGTGACACATGGGGGAAGTTCTACCAAGGACTTCCCCTTTATAATAGGTAAGTATTGGATGAATCCGTGACCAGTATTAAACCCAAGAAATTCCCACCTAAACTGCTTGAGGTTCTTGAGTTCTTGAATAAAGTCAAGATCAAAGTCAGTGAAAGTCATGAAGATGGGCGTGTGAATAGTATTGATGACGAAAGTACTATCATTGACTTACTGATTGAGGAATATGGTAAAGAGAATATTATCAAACCACCTGCGCGTTGGTGGTGGGATGTCAAAATCTTTGAGTACTATTTCAACCTTAAGTCGTCTGCTTACGGAACTGCTGCTGATAACTTCTCTTCTAAGGCGGCAATTTTGTATGCTCTGACTGATTTACCTGAGGATAAGTTGAATGTATCTTCGTGGAAGAAGTTTCAAGATGCTCTGATAAACCATGGTGGTAAAGAGAACAATCGTGATTATTATATCTTCTCTTTGAATAAGAAAAACAACGAGGTTCATCTCACTTCACTCAAGTCTCTTAGCAAACTCACTCCCAACGGAAATAATCTCCCCTTTCAAATTAAGTGGGCAGATAATACCACACCAGTTGATCGTACCTATCGACAAGCATATGATTTTCTGGTAGGATGTTATAAAGAATCTGTACGACGTAAAATCAACTCGCATGAAGGTTTTGAGCAACTCTGATTTACAACTAGGTAACTGTCTGGAACTCATGAAAGAGATTCCAGACAAATCTGTTGATTTTATTTGTTGCGATCCCCCATACGGTACTACCAGCATCAAATGGGATGAAGTTTTGGATTTTAATGCCATGTGGGAACAATATGGCAGAATTATTAAACCGAAGGGTATGATCTGTCTGTTTGGTTCTCAACCATTCTCCGCACAGTTGATATGCTCCAATATCAAGTGGTTCAAATATGAATTGGTTTGGAATAAGAATAAATGTGGATCTCCTGGTCTTGCTAAGTATAGACCAATGAAAACACATGAAAATATTCTCTTGTTTGCTAAAGAACCTGGTGGCACATATAATCCACAAATGGAGAAGGGAGATCCATTTAAGAGAAAGAGTAAGAACCCAGAAGGATATGTGAGTAAAAGAAATCCTCATGGTTATGGATTGAAACCAGTAAAAGAATTTGAGAACAAAGGAACACGATATCCAAAATCTATTGTTAATATATCCAGAGATTTTAGTGCTCAACAACAAGTTCATCCTACACAAAAACCAGTACCATTGATGGAATGGTTGATTAAAACTTACTCTAATGAAGGTGAAACTGTCCTCGATAATTGTATGGGATCTGGTTCTACTGGTGTTGCAGCACTAAACTTAAACCGAAAGTTTATTGGTATGGAGAGCGATCAAGACTATTTTGAGATTGCTAAACAGAGAATAGAGAATGTGACAGTTGAGCAAGTGACACAGGGAGATTCGAATCCCCTGGTGGATGCCTTATACTAACTTCAGAAGCGAACCCTCCTAGCGAAACCACCCGACAACGGGATAGGTCATAGGTAAGATCCTTCACTTGCTCTAACAACCAGCATACTGCTGGAAATGAGGGAACTAGGGGCACCCTCACCCACACATTACTTCAGTACAATGGCAACCCGTGCTCGCATCGGTCTTGAACTTAAAGATGGTTCTGTGCTCTCTGTTTATCACCACTGGGACGGTTATCCTGAGTGGTTGGGTCGCATCCTGAAGACTCATTACAATGGTAAGTCTCTTGCTTCCGAACTGATTGACGGTGGCGATATGTCTTCCTGCTGGACTGATGACCGCTGGGATGATACTGGTGTGGTGGGAGTTTATGGTCCTCAATACTACTCCCAGCGTGGTGAGAATCTCCCTCCCCGCCTTGATAAGGACCTGGGTGAGTATCTCCAAAACAGCGAAGAGTATTCGTATGTTTATACTCAACTGAGCGGTTGGTTGTGCTATGATACCTGTTCCTGGCGTGAAACTTACATGGAAGGTCAGGAAATCCCTGATGGAGCACTAGCGGTTTAGACCGCACTATGCTACAATAATCAAACCACTTGAGGATCTTTCATGGACTTGTCTGAACTGATTGACGAACTTAGGGAAATCAAAATCTATGAAACCGATCCCAAAGATTGGATGGGTGTGCTTGAAGAAGATGACTACTGGGAAGTAGAAACTGAACTTGTTTATTGAGGAATTATTATGCTTGAACTGGATGACATGGAACTGTTTCAACTACAGTTCTGTATGCAACAAACAAAGAGTCAAATGATGATGGGTGGAGAGATCCGTCGCCATGCTTCTATCACTCAAAAGATTGAAGAAGAAATGGAACGCCGTAAGAGTGCTACTGGAGCATACACTAGGGAAGGTATTCTACGTCAGTTAGATGAAGACATTAAGCGTTTATCTAATTGAGTGATTTAAATTTATGACTTTCATCATTGACATTCAACCTACGGACATGGTTGAAAATATTGACCAAGATGCATTGCGGATGTTTTTAGATGAAAATGATTACAAATACTTTACCAATAATAGAATACATGTAATTAGATTTTTACCTAGTGGTGACGAAAATCAAGAAGTTAGATATTATTGGACTGGAGAGGAATATACTAGGAGACTTGTAGATGATGATGTAACCTTTACTTGGATTCAAGAAAAAGGGTGTTACAGAAAAGATCATAAAGAATACTACGTCTATATCAGTGTTGGTGAAGATGGAAGACTTTATGTTGGAAGTTACACCCATTACTCCTATCAATCTAATTCATTTGATAATGATGGATATTATGGATCATTCACAGACAGAACATTCAAACCAGTTAAAAAAATCAAAGTATGTGAGTGTTCTTCTAGGAATGAAGCATACGAAAAAGAACGTCAACTTCAAATTCTTCTAGGTGTGGACTCTAATCCAGATTTTGCAAATAAGCGTATAGAATCTATGATTGTGTCCAGTTGAATAGGTGGCACAGAAGGCGCTGAAACGCCCCCATATGCCCCTATAATACGTTCATACGCAAGCAACCGATGCCTACCACCTTCGCTGATTACGTCGCCCAGCAGGATGCCCGTAACACCATCGAACTGAATGTTCGCAAGTGGTCCCTGATGCTCTGTGATGCTCTGCTGGACAACTTCAAGTCCCGCAATGGCAATAGCAGCAGCGATTACAAGTTCTACATTGAGAGTGGTCGTAAGTATCACAAGATTGTCATGGATGCTAACGGTTCCCGTTCGGTTCATGCCTTCATTGATCGTAAATCTGGTGAAGTGTATAAGTCTGCTTCCTGGAAATCTCCTGCCAAAGGTGTTCGCTACGATCTGCGATTGATCGAGCAGCGTGAATGGTTGCTTGCCAATGCTGATTGGGCGGGTGGTTATCTGTACGCTCGATGATATACGTTACTATCATCCTTGCTAGTGTTGTATGGGCAGCACTAGCACTCTTTTCACCCTGGTTCAATCATCTTGACGACACAGAAAAATGATCTTCCCCAAAGAACAACTAATCGAAGCACTCTTCAACGAGTATGTCTGGTTATGCCATGATGATTATGATCCTGATGTGGACATTGCCCCAGAGGATTATCTCATCATGCTGAAGGATATGACCTATGATCAATTAGTTGAGGAAACTGATACTGATGAACACTTCTCTCTCATGGATTATGTGGAGGCATGGGGATGACAAGAACCCATAAACTTGTTTTCATTGGTTCATTTGTTTGGTTCTTACACTGGGGACAATGTCTTACATTATCGCTACTGGATACGGTTATCCTAAAATCACCTGTGAGGATGTTACCTCTTGGTTTTTGAATAAGTTCTTTCCGCGCCATAAGATTACGGTGGAGATTGTTCATCGTGGTCTGAAACGTGAAGGTGTGAATGGATATTGTGATGTTGTGGGTGAATCTTATCGCCCACGGCACTTCCTGATTGAACTCGATACCTACATGGATCGGGACACGTATATAAAAACTCTTTTTCATGAACTGACCCATCTGGCACAGTGGATACGTGGTTCCCTGCGGTTTCGATACGGAAAATTGTGTTATTCTAAACAACCCGTAGAGAATTGGGAGTATTGGTATCAACCACATGAAATTGAGGCACGGGAAGAAGAAGAAAGGTTATTTGAGATGTACCTGATGGATGTGGAGGGTGTGCCAGCTCCCAAAGTGGTCCAGTTCTTCCCGAACCGCTGGCGAGAGGCAGTATAATACAGAGGTAATCGAGGGAGATCCCCAATGCAACTCACTGCTAAAGGCGGCAACATGGTTGTTAATTTCTATCCCATTCAGGGTAGCACCAAGTTTATGCTCAAAGTTGTTAAGTTCAAGGGTATTGATACCGTGAGCACCAAGTGTATCACCAAGCGTGATTTTTGGCGCGAAGTTGAGTCCCGCATCAACACTTTTGGTTATGAGGTAACTGATTTTAATATGGAGGAAGTTTCCCATAATCCTATGATGGGTGCCTGCTAATGTGTTATAATATACTGCGGATGAATGAATTTTATGACCGAAACAGAAGTAAAATTAAATGTTCATGAACTAGGTGTTATCCTATCCGCACTTCAATTGTTGGAGAACAGGGATGAACATCACATTGCCCGTGAATACGGAAGTGTGACCGCACTCTATAGCAAACTCAGTTTCCTGATGGAGCAGATGGACACTTCAGAAACTGGACTCCGCAACGATGTGGTGCCCTCTTTCTGATCTATAATAAGAGCATCGACAGGGAGATTCACCATGAACGACACCGACCTCCGCGAACTTCGCCAGACCATCCTGGAAGAGATTGAGGACATGGACATTGAGATGCTCAAGCGAATTGCCTATGAGTGTCGTTGTGAAGAAAACGGTATCTATCCCGATCAAACCTACATTCACTGGTGATCATGACTAAGGCACAGATTCTCAAGGTTGTGAAGACTACGGCAGTTCCCTATTGTCTCACCCGCGAAGAAAAGTTCCAAGTCTTCATCAATGTGTGTGATAACATGTTGAATGAAGGACGCATCACTCTTGCACAACACGATCGCTGGACCAATGTTTTCTAAAGAGGATCATGAGTTTGTTGATTTTCTTTTCGGCAAACTCCTCAAGCACGTAGACACTGATATGATTGATCTACAGGATGATGATTCCTGTGATGATCACCTACAATTCAATCAACTCTCTTTGTTCTGATGAAACTCTCCCATTCTTCTGTGACTAAGATTGCGGATGCTATTAAACCAGCAATCATTGAGTATTTGATTGCTGATGATAATGTCACCCAGGCACTACAGGATGGTGTTGCCGAAGGTATTCGGGAGATTATGGGTGATATGGACGATGATCTCTTCTTTGAGATTGGTATGCTAGTATTCGATCGCATTGAATTCAAATGAACGACGAGGACATCAAACAGTTTATGAATGCATTTGAGGACTTTATGGAACACGCAAACACCGAAATCAATTCTCATCAGAAATGGGAAGAGGCACGGCAATATACGGATCACTTCTATGAAGAAAAAGCAGCAGAACTTGAGGTGACCGTAGACTACTACATTGCCGAGTTTGTATGAGTAATGAATATTGAAAACAAACTCAATCTACAATTAATCACTCTGATTGAACAAACTTATTTTGAGAACTATTATGGACACGATCTCCACCTTTTCGAACGAAACGAAACTGCACCTGGCACTGATGCAGACGAACAATATGCTGAATCTGCTGAAGGGTAATCCATATGAGAACTATATGTGTGGAAAGTTGTATGGTATCAAGTATGAATTAGAGCGCCAAATCTCATTGACAAAAACACAAAGTTCAAGTACAATTAAGGAGTAATTTACACACAACAATGAAATCAATTTACGTTGTCGACTACTGGGTGCCATTTCCATCTTCTGAATATGGTGGTGTGGTAACTCTGATTGCTGAGAATGATACCGAGGCATTTGAACTGCTTGCAGATGAAGATGGGTTTGATGATGAGTACAATCATTTGATCATGCCTAATGTCGTCAAGGCACAGAAGTTCTCATTAGTTGATGAATATGAGTCTGGTATCATTGATGCTTTTACTACCTGATTAACCATGGAAAACGTTTATCGAATCGAAGAGTATTCAACGACAGGATGGTCACTGATTGATCATGATGCTATTAAGATGCCACGTCCTATTGCAGAACAGCGCCTCAATCGGTATATTGAATTAGGACACAATCCAGAGTATCTAAGAGTTGTTGTTGACAATGATCCCCAGTGATTTTCCCCATCAACCGCCAAAAGGTTACAAGTACAGAACACTACAATTTAAACGTCATGTTATATCAATTTGGACTGTTCATCAGCGTGGGTTTACTTACAATGGTCACAGTGAATCTGTTTGTATCTGGGGATTCTATAACACAAAAGAACGACAATACTATTCACCAATCAACTCATCAAAAATAGGTAGTAAGGTAGATGTTAATTCTACCACTCCATATACGGCAATGCCAATTAACCTAAATCCATTAGAATTAGCATTTCTATGAGTAAGTACACCCCAGAAGTTAATGATTATGTTCTTTGGGAAAGAGAAAAGTTTCCTGTAGAAGGGTGGGTGTATTTTAAGGATAGTTCTTATATTACTATTGAGATTGGAGTAAGATGTAAGGATAAAGAGGATATACAACATTGCCCTATACATGAAAAGACCCATACTCTTGTTGTATGTTTCCCAGAGTATTATCATCAGTTGAAGTATGTAAGAACACGGAATTGTGTTTATGATGAGAAATAGTTCTTTTATTGAGAATTAGTATTAATTTATACCATTTAACGTTAAATTAATTAAAAAAATACCTTTTTAAATATAAAGTTGTTAATTATACCGTTCTCAATAAGATGATAATAGTTGAGAATCAATAAGGTTTTATTGTTGAGAATAACCCTTATGAACTCCTTCTAATACCTTATAAATGCCTCTGAAACCCCCTGTCCTTATGCTCTCTAAAACCTTATAAACCCCTCCTGGTCTTGTGAGTTTAG
>Ga0255766_10002484_pt1 | contig 16415 bp, 12 predicted proteins | sample 071ome_23_FD_179966 | JGI IMG/M metagenome (GOLD analysis project Ga0255766, IMG submission 179966) | Coastal salt marsh microbial communities from the Groves Creek Marsh, Skidaway Island, Georgia - 071403BT metaG (version 2) | ecosystem: Environmental > Aquatic > Marine > Intertidal zone >... | reverse complement strand
GAAGAGAGAACAAAAGAATACTTAAAGAAATTCAATCGTGAGAAAGTTCTTAAGTATTTAATTAAACATGATTCACCAACTATTTTGGATATAGGAGCCAATAATGGAAGCTCGCTTGTTGAGTTCAAGAAATGGTGGCCTAACTCAAAAGTTTTTTGTTTTGAGCCACAGATAGAATGCTGGAATGAATTAGACTCATTGGCAAAAAAATATTCTTCAGTCTCGATAAACAAATTTGCATTGGGCAGCAAATCCTCAGAGAGTAAGAAATTTTATAGCCATGATCTAAATACAGGCATTTCAGGATTTAATCGAATAAATACAAGTAGCAAAGATTCTATAGATATTGCAAACCTGAGTGCTAACCCTTCCTCTTTAGCTGAGCATGAAAAAACTATTAATCACTCTAGAAAAGTTAAGGTTAAAAGGTTAGATGAATACATTGACGAAAATAGCACAATAGATCATATACACTTGATGAAAATTGATACTCAAGGGTTTGAAATTGAGATTCTTAAAGGCATAGGCAATAAACTTAAAAATGTTGATGTCATTATTACTGAGTTAATGTTCTATGATTATTATGAGAAAAGCTTATCTTTTTATGATTTAGAAAAAGTATTAAAGAAATTTGGGTTTTCTCTTTATGACATAAATCACATCGCAAAAAATCCAATGAATGGTCGCACCGACTGGGTCGATGTAATTTACAAAAGTAACTAGTCTCAAAAAGTTGAGCAATTTTCACTCTAAACAAAGTCGACATCTGATCTTAACTCCTCTTGACAAATTTAATAATACTAACCCCACTAATTCAAAGTTTTTATTAGGTGAATGGTGCAATGATATTACTTCAGATCAACAGGAGAATAATGTTCATATTATTGATTATCATTGGCATGATAGAGAGAAATTTGAAAAAGATTACAAATATATTGATGAGCTTGTAGAGAGGTTATTAATCGATCTTGCAAATGCTTTAAATATTTTCCATAAAAGTGATTACAGCTTGCGCTTTTGGAGAATTATTATTGGCCCATGGCTTATTACATTTGTACCCGTTGTATGGGAAAGATATGCAATGATTCAAAGCGCAATTGAAACCCTCGGTAATAATTTTCATACAAGCGTTGCACCTAGTTTGGATCTCAGACCAAGAGATTTTTTATCATTTAGGAATATGCTTGATTCCGATGAGTGGAATCATCTGTTCTTTTCAGAAATCCTAAGATATCTAATCAAAGATCGCAAATTTCACATAATTGATGATGTGAATTTTAAAAAATACTTACAGGAGCAGTTCTCCCCGAATAAAATAAAGCGTTCTTTGTTAAAGCGATTTTCTATCTTTGTAATATCTTCTTTAGAAAAAATCCTTTTTAAACTTATGAAGTTTTCAGGGATCTCAAAGAAATACTTATTTCACAATACATACTTTAGCAAGTCTTTTCATATCAAATTATTATTATCATTAGGCTCATTTCCAACGTTTAACACATATTTTAAGGAACCAATCAAGGGCTTAAAGCTGACAAATCAGGATTTAGGATCTTTTTTTTATTTTGATGCACAAAACAAATTTGAATATTTCTTATCAGATCAAATCATTTCTCAAATTCCTTTTTCTTATCTAGAGGGCTTTAAACTTATAAAATTAGTTGCAAATAAAGTTCCTGATGCAAGAGTTATATTAACCGCTAATGCTCATTGGTATAATGAGATTTTCAAAGTTTGGGCTGCACATCAGGTTGAAAACTCTTCAAAGTTAATTATCTCTGAGCATGGAGGAGCATTTCCAATTAAATATAATTTAATGAATCATCCTGAGAAAATTGCAGATAGCTTTATATGTTGGGGCAGTGAATTTCATCCTAGACACGTCAGGCTTCCAACCAATAAGCTTACTAGAATGGTTTTTAGAAAAGATCCATCTCATTTAGCTAATGAAATTACATTGGTTGATTTTGAATCTGTAAGATATGGATATCGAGCTGTTTCTGCTCCAGTAGGACCTCTTGTTAAAAAGGTTTTTGAGCAAAATTATTCAATAGTTTCAGCTTTAAGTAATTTTGAAACCACAAGTTCAAGAATTAAAATCTTGCCAAGATATTTAGGTAGCTGGAGATTCGAAGATATTTATCGAAGAGACTTTGGCAATCAAATTATCTCAAGCCATCCAGATATAAATTCTGCGATTGAGAACTCTTCATTAGTAATATGCTCTTATCCTCAGACTACTTTTTCTGAAAGCATGTTTTCAGGCAGGCCTACCATCTTAGTTTTCGATGACCATTATTGGCAAATTCATCAAGACTTTATAAGTCTTCTAGATGTTCTTAAAAAAGCAAAAATTATATTCTCAGATCCTAAGGAGGCAATCAAGCATATAAAAGAAATTGCAGCTATATTAATCTTTGGTGGGATGATCCAAATGTTGTAATGGCAAGAAAATTATTTTTAAATGATTGCTTAACTATTTCAGACAAACCGTTTTTTGAATGGAAAAACTATCTCAAATTAATTAATACTGATACTAATGAAAAAAATTAAAATTGGAATCGCAGGCTATGGAATAGTCGGTGCAAAGAGACAAGCCTGCATTGAAAAGCATAAAGATGTTGAGATTGTAGCTATATGTGACAGGAATAAATCGGTTGCAAAATCACTGAACAAAAATATAAAGTTTTATAAAAGCTATAAAAATCTCTTAAAGGAAAAATTAGATTGTATTTTTGTTTGTATGCCTAATGATGTTGCCCCAAAGGTTACTATTGAAGCACTAAAACATGGCCTTAGTGTATTTTGTGAAAAACCTCCAGGACGATCTGTTCAAGATATTATAGATGTAATCAACGCCCAATCTTCAAAGCCTGCTACAAAGTTAATGTATGGATTCAATCATAGATATCATGAATCTGTTCTTGAGGCCCAAAGAATAGTCAAAACAAAAAAACTGGGCCATGTAATAAATCTAAAGGGCACATATGGTAAATCAAAGCTCATCACATTCAATCAACCTGATTGGAGAACAAAGAGGGATGTAGCTGGAGGAGGGGTATTGCTTGACCAGGGAATACATATGCTTGATCTGATGAGGCTTTTTGGAGGTGAGTTTAAAGAAGTGTATAGTTTTGTCGATAATAATTACTGGGGGTATGATGTTGAAGATAATGCCTATGCTTTGATGAAAACTAAAACAGGAATAGTAGGCTTCATTCACTCTTCAGCAACTCAATGGAGGCATAGGTTTAACTTAGAAATAAGCCTAGAAAAAGGTTCACTTATTTTGGGAGGAATTCTCTCTGGAACAAAGAGTTACGGCGCAGAAACTCTTACAATTATTGAAGCCGACCCTGAAAATGATAGAGGAGATCCTAAAGAACATACAATAAGATACAACCATGATCCCTCTTGGGATTCTGAAGTAAGTTATTTTCTAAATACGATAAGAAGTAATTCTAGGATTATTAAAGGGAGCGCTTCTGATGCTCTGAAAACCATGAAGCTAGTAAATAAAATTTACACAAGTGATCAAACTTGGAAAACAAAGTATGGAATCAAAGAATTTGATTAAGTGTTTTATTTAATAACATTCAAATAATATACAATGCATAAATGATTAAAGATAAATTTTTTAAAGATTATTATGAAAATTACCAACAACTCATAATAAATGAAGGCCTTGAACAGAAATTAATTGAATTCGAGAGTTTAGCAACAAATATTCAAAGTAAAGGAGCAAAAATAGTCTTTGCTGGCAATGGAGCTAGTGCATCAATATCATCGCATGGAGCAGTTGATTTTTCTAAACAGGGGAAAGTAAGAGCCATTACTTTTAATGAGCCTAATCTAATAACATGTTTATCCAATGATTATGGGTATGATAATTGGGTTGCTGAGGCTCTTAAACTGTATGCTGATAAAGAGGATTTAGTGGTGCTCATAAGTGTGAGTGGCGAATCTAAAAATTTAATTAAAGGAGCTCAACAAGCTAAAGCATTAGGTCTGAAAATAGTTACCTTCACAGGAAGATATAAAAACAATACGCTTGGTCAGATAGGAGACATTAATTTCTGGGTTGATAGCCATGCTTATAACATAGTTGAGTGCATCCATATGATCTGGGTAACTTCCGTTATAGACAAGTTAATTGGATCTGCTACTTACGAAGTATCCTAAATCGTTACTATTTGAATTAGATGAGAGCAATAATTAAAAGCATATTATCATTTTTTGCAAACAAGACAGTTTCTTTTGGATTTAGGAAAGATATGCAAAGTCATTACTATAGAATGAGGCTTTTCTTGCTTGACTCAATTATTTCTTCATTATTCTCAAGAGTGAGGACTGAAAAAATTGGTAATCAGAGTATTACATTTTCAGTACCAAATTATATCTCTGATTGGAGGGCCCAGACCTCCTCGCTGAAAGAGCCAGATACTATTGAATGGATTAATAGGTTCAAAGATAAAAGTATTTTTTGGGATATTGGAGCAAATGTGGGAATTTTTTCCTTGTATGCTGCTAAAGCCAAAAGCTCGATAGTATTATCCTTTGAGCCATCAGTTTTTAATCTTGAGTTGCTATCTAGAAATATTAACCTTAATCATTTGCAAGACAATATTACTGTCATTCCCATTCCTCTTAGCTCTGACTCTGAAATAAGTAAATTAAATCTATCTAACACAACTTGGGCAGGCGCTCTTTCAACTTTCAAGGAGAATTTTGGTTGGGATGGCAAGCCCTTGAAATCAAGATTTTCTATTCAAATGTTTGGAGCAACTATTGATGACCTAGTCTCATTTTTTAATCTTCAACCGCCCGATTATATTAAGATTGATGTAGATGGTTTAGAGCATTTAATCCTCCAAGGAGGAAAAAATACTTTAGCAAACGCTAAAAGTATTTTAATTGAAGTTAATACAGATTTTGTGGAACAGGAAAGCGCTATTCAATCTTCCTTAAAAGCAGCCGGATTTGAATTAGAAACTTCCAGCTTGTCTGCTTTTGAACCAGATAATGCAGACAAAGAACCAAATCAATTATCTGTTTATAACCAAATCTGGTCTAGAAATTAGTGAGCAAAAAAACATTTTCTTATGCAAGTTAAGTACATTTACTCAGCTTGCTTAGAAATTAGTTGCGGTGGGTTTAGAATTCTCACAGATCCTTGGTTTACTGATGGCATTTACGACGGATCTTGGTATCAATATCCCAAGATAGATCCATTTGATTACATAATGGAGAAACCAAATTTAATTTATATTTCCCATATTCATCCAGATCACTACGATCCAACTTTCCTTAAAAAACTTTATAAAAAATTTGGTCAGGTTGAGACTATAATCCCTGACCTAAAATATAACTCATTAAAGAAAAAGGGAGCCTTAGATGGAATAGATCTTACTCCAATGAGATCTTATTCAAATGAAGTGATAGATATTTTTATTGAAGAAAATGATACAGGGAGTATCTCAGACATAGATTCCGCATTATTTATTCATGAAAAATCAACTGGACATACCCTTCTTAATTTGAATGATTGCATATTTAATCCAGCTCAGAATGAAACTTTGAAGGAGATAATCAAAAGTTTCACAAAGAAATTGGATATCTTGACGCTTGGGTATACTGGCGCAGGACCCTATCCTCAGACCTTTTATGATCACACAACGGAAATAGATATTCTCAAAAAAGAAGCAAAAAAGAAGAAACTAAGTTTCTTTAATAGATATCTAGAGTATGTTAATTATTTTGATGCTAGGCTTAACATTCCGTTTGCAGGAGAGTATATATTAGGAGGCAAACTGGGAGTGTTAAATGATTATCGTGGGGTTGCAGATGCCACAGAAATAAAAGGCATTGATAACAAGGCTATTATTTTACACTCTGGAGGGATGATTGACCTCACCAGTAATCTAAAAGAAGGCATAAGGTTTGAAAAACATGATAAAAATCTGATGGAAGACTATGTACAATCCATATCTAAGAACAAGATGGATTATGAGTATTTAGATTTAAATATCCATGATTTAAACCTAAAAAATATGTTAGCAATTGCAGCCAAAGCTGCTGCTATTAAATCTGAGATTGAAGGCAATTACGATTTTATATTTACTATCTTGGACTCATTTGGAGAAATCTATACAAGGCTACACTTACGTACCGCAGACTCGACGGTAGCTTTATTAAACAAATCAGAACTTTCAAGTTTTAAAGCATTCACTGAGATAAGGCTAGATTTCAGATATTTTGTTGGTCTTTTGAGTGGACAGTTTCATTGGAATAATGCCATAGTTGGTTCACAGTTGTATACAAACCGACACCCAAAAAATGATTTTAGAAGAGAAGTTCAATCGTATTTATACTATTTAACTTCAAGAAATTCAAAGGCATGAAACTAATTCTTACAGAGGAAATTAAAGAAGAGATAGTTCATTACTTTGACTCAAATAAAAGTGATTATATTTTTAGTACTGGAAATATCTTTAAAATATCACTAGCTGGTAAGAAATATCTATGCAAGATCCCAAGTAAGAACCCTTTTCTTTATTTTAGACTTGCGAGAAGACTATTTCGCTTGGATAAATCAAATGCTTTTTTTAATTATCAACGAACATACGTAATTATTATATACAAGGGAAAAGTATTTCAGTATTCTCTTAAAAATAGGGAAATAAAAAAAATTTCTGATCTCAAGCAATGCAGATGTGTGCTGCATGATTCGATTGTAGTTACTAAAGACTTAATTGCTTTTGGAGAGTATGGAAGGAATGCAAAAAGAAAATCTGTTCCAATTTGGCAATCTAATGACGACGGCGAAACCTTTAATATTGCTTGCGAATTAAACAATATTAAACATATTCATGGCATTTATTCAGATTCATACTCAAACTCTCTTTGGATTACCACTGGAGACAATGATGGAGAATGTTTTTTAATAGAGGCAAAACAATCAAATTTCTCTCGATTAGTTTACTATGGGGATGGATCGCAAACTTGGAGAACCGTTTCTTTAATCTTTGCAAAAGATAAAATTGTTTGGATTATGGACTCTCCAAATATTATTCCTAAATTACAATCCTTTGATAGAGTGACTGGGGAGGTTGAAGAAGGTCATTCTTTTGATGCGCCTGTGTGGTACACAAAGAGGCTTGAGGATGGGGGCTATCTGATTCAGACCTCAATTGAGCCTGGAGACGCTGTTAAATCAAGCTCATCTAAAGTTTATTTTTCTGAAGATTATAAAAACTGGAAAGAAGTTGCCTCTTTCCAAAAAGATAATTATCCAAAGGTTTTATTTAAGTTTGGTGTGGTTTCTTTTGCTGCGGGCAGCCAAAGTACTAATTGTTTTGTCTTATCGGGAGAAGCTTTGAGATCTTTGGATGGAAAATCCTTTATTTGCACAATAGCATAATATAGAAACATGAATATTTCAGTTCCAAGGTTGTTGGCAGCTCTAAATGATCAAGAAAGAGGCTTTGTAGAAAATCAGATTAATCTTAATACAGAGCTTGGCATTCAATGGCTTGAGAAGATTAGGAGATATGTATCTTATTACAATCATAACTTAAAGAAAGAATCTAAAAGAAGGTTTGGTAATTCTTATGAGACTCAGCTTGAATGGTATTATCGGATCCTTCTGAAGTTCTATGAGAGATTTTCTGAAAAGGATAACTCTATTCTTAATGCAATTTTCTTATTGGACAGAGCTTTGCCAAACAATAATGCCAATAGACGAAGAACCAGCGCAAAGCTGGTTAAAAAAGCAGTTTCGACTTTACTTTCCAAACCTGCTGAGCAAAATCACCAAATTTCTACTCCTACATTATTGACTCATTTTTTACATCTAAAAGATGAAAGTTCTCTTGTTAAGGTGTGATAATTCTCTCCCCAAGTCCTTATAGCCTATTTTCAATAACAATCTTAGAAATATGCTTGAGATTAAATATTAAGGTCTACAAGATCTATATTCTTAATTTCACTCCCAAAAGGGTTTTCTCAGAACTAAGAAGGGATGGCTTCAGGCTTTTTATTAAAAGAGTTTGGCGAAAATTAATTCTAAAATCTGATGAAAACAACATTGAAACCCAAATTAGCTTAAAGAGACTCTTCAACGAACTCTCTAATAACTCTGACATCAGAAATTTAGCTAAATCTCAAAATATACTTGTAGAAAATGTGGATGATTTTTCAGAAATCAGTGCTTGCAAAGATCCAGATATTTACACACTTTTTACGGGAGGAGGTCTTATTACTCAAGAAACACTAGAAAAATTAAATTCAAAAGTTATAAATACTCATATGGGTTTGCTGCCATTTTATCGTGGTATGGATGTTGTAGAGTCTCCAATTTTAGACGGTAATTTTCACTCAGTGGCATTAAATACGCATTTGATGACTAATGGCCTAGATGAAGGACCAATGATACAAACAATATTATTTAACTCAGATGAATATATGAGCTTAGCAGAATTACGCAATGAAATATCGGGGTTGATGCCAATTATTGCTATTGATTCCCTTTGTGGTTTAGTGTCTCAAAGATTGCAACTAGTCCCCCAGGATCTTCAATTAGGCAAACAGTATTATTTTATAGAACGAAGACTTATATCAATGATTAATAATTTAATGCTATCTCGAAATTCTCTGATTGATGTTAAGAGTAAAATAAGAATTCAGAACAAAAATACATTCTTTAATTTTCTAAAAATTTTCTCATAATTTATTTCAGAGATTGAAACAACCCTTTAACAATGAATGGTCTACAAATATATTTAAGATTAAAATATTTATTTACTAACAACATAATAGTGAATGCAGGGACTAATTTTCAAAAAATATTTTTTTGAAGATTTATAAATGAAATTTAATATCTATATCTAACATTTCAAATGGAAACAAAATACAAGATTTTAGCCATTCTTCCAGCTAGGGGTGGCAGCAAACGCATTCCAAATAAGAATATAAGAGAATTCTGTAATCAGCCTATGATAAGTTGGCCAATAAAGGTTTTAAAGGCTTCCGATCATGTAACTGATATTATTGTTTCTACTGAAAGTAGCCAGATTAAAGAAATTGCTGAAAAATGGGGCGCAACTGTCCCATTCCTAAGGCCAGCAGAGCTTGCAGATGATCAAACTGGAACAAAAGAAGTAATTAAACATGCAACTGAGTGGTATGTTAAGAATATTGCTAGACCAGACCTTGTGCTCACTATATACCCTACAGCAGTCTTTATCACAGAAGAAGATATTGAAAAAGCCATAGAATTGATTGAGGAAACAAACTCAACCACTGTATTAGCATGCAAAGAATATAATTACCCAATTCAGAGAGCAGTATTCATTAATGATCAAAACAAAGTTGAAATGTTTCAACCTGAATATACTCTAACTAGAACTCAAGATTGTGAGCCTGCATATCATGATGCTGCACAGCTTTATCTCTCAAGAGTCGAGCAAGTTCTCTCTGATGCAGAAGAATTTGATAATAATTCTTCAATGCTAGTTATTCCAAAACATAGAGCAGTTGATATTGATACCCCCGATGATTTTGAATTTGCTGAAAGACTTTTTCAGATTAAGTTAGCCAAAGAAAGAATGAATAGGCTAGCAATTGGCACTGTGCAATTTGGTATGCCTTATGGGGTTGCAAATACAGGTGGCCAAGTAGATTTTGATACAGCATCGAAGATAGTCGCAATTGCCGAACAAAATGGGATAGATACCTACGATACATCAATTTCATATGGAGATAGCGAGGAATGTCTAGGAAAGATAGGCATGCAAAATAAGTACGTCATTACAAAGTTACCACAAATACCTGAAGGGATATCAGATATCCCAGATTGGATTGTTAGCCAAGTAAAATCCTCTCTTAAGAGGTTAAAAATTAACAAAGCATATGGTCTGCTATTGCATGATTCTTCTCAGATTGAGGAATTGGGGAGAATTTTTAACAAAACTTTTATCAATCTAAAGTCAGAAGGTTTTGTAGAGAAAATAGGATTATCTGCATACACACCAGAGGAAATTGCCAAGGCGGCAACATTGATAGACTTAGACATTGTTCAGGTTCCATTTAATATTATTGATAGACGTTTGCTAACCTCTGGCTGGTTAAATAGACTTCATAATGCAGGTGTAGAAATTCATGCAAGATCAATTTTTTTACAAGGACTATTGTTATTAGATAGAGATCATATTCCAACTAAATTTAGTAAATGGACTCGGCTTTGGAACGAATGGCATGATTGGCTGGAACACAATAATATTTCACCCTTAGCTGCATGCTTACATTACCCTTTATCAATTCCGCAAATCGATAAAGTTATAGTTGGACTGGATAACATAGACCACTTATCAAAATTAACTCAATCATTTGATCAATCAAATAGACCATTCATTTTTCCTGATTTGTCATGTGATGACGAGTTGTTATTAAACCCTTCTAAGTGGACTACTCTGAATTGAACCTCGCAATAATTCAGGCAAGGCTAACCTCTACCCGATTCCCTGGTAAGGTTCTTAGGAAAGTTGGTGAATATTCAATTATTGAGATAATTGTAAAGCGTTTAGAGCGCTCCAAACTATTAGACAAGATAGTTATAGCAATACCAGACAACGAGTCAAATGTTGAGCTAGCAAATTTTTTAGAACAAAAAAAGCTCTTATACTTTAAGGGTTCTGAGCATGATGTTCTTTCAAGGTTTGTAGATTGTGCAAAATTCTATAAAGCCGCCACAGTTGTGAGAATTACTGGAGATTGCCCATTTGTCGACGCAAAGTTGGTTGATAATTTTATCAATATGTTTAATCAATCAAATATAGATTATTTAAGTAATACCAATCCCCCATCATATCCTGATGGTCTAGATGCTGAGGTCTTTTCTTTTAATTGCTTAAGTCTAGCCAATAAAGGGGCACGAGATCGCTATGATAGAGAGCATGTAACTACTTTCATAAAAGAAAACAAGAAATTTAAAAAAATGAATCTTTTTTACGAAGAAGATTTTTCTGATCTTCGTCTAACTCTTGATGAAAAAGAGGACCTGGATGTAATAAAGTCTGTATTCAAAAAATTTGATAGCATTTTCTTTGACTTAAAAGAAATAATAAACCTGTATAATCAGGATGCAGAATTGTTTAACAGAAATAGTCATTTAAAGAGAAACCAAAATACTAAAATGAGCTCAGGTCAGAAACTTTATAAGAAAGCAAAACAAATTATCCCAGGCGGAAATATGCTCCTCTCTAAGAGGCCTGAAATGTTTCTTCCAGATTTATGGCCATCCTACTATAGCAAATCAAAAGGTTGCCATGTCTGGGATCTTGATGGAAATAAATTAGCTGATACTTGTTTTATGGGAATTGGTACAAATATTTTAGGATATGCTAATGATAAAGTTGATCATGCCGTACTTAAAACTATTAAAAATGGAAACTTAACAACATTAAATTGTCCAGAGGAAGTTTATCTTGCTGAAAGGCTCATTGAGCTAAATCCATGGGCTCATATGGTGAAGTTTGCCAGGACAGGCGGTGAAGCAAACTCGGTAGCTATAAGGATAGCTAGAGCTGCTACAGGCAAAGATAAGGTTGCAATTTGTGGATATCATGGCTGGCATGACTGGTATCTTTCAGCAAATCTAGGTAAGTCAAAAGAGTTAGATGGGCATCTTCTTCCCGGTCTTGAGCCAAGGGGCGTCCCTAGAAATCTAGCGGGCACTACATTCTCTTTTAACTACAATGATCTTGAAAGCTTAAAAAAGATAATTTATGAAGAGGACATTGGGGTAATTAAAATGGAAGTAATGAGAAATCACCTCCCAAAAAATAATTTTCTTCAAAAAGTTAGAGATTTGGCAACCAAAAATAATATTGTTTTAATATTTGATGAATGCACTTCAGGCTTTAGAGAGACCAATTCTGGTTTGCATAAAAAATTTTCTGTTGAACCTGATATTGCAATATATGGCAAAACACTAGGTAATGGATATGCAATAACTGCTATTGTTGGAAAAAAAGAAGTTATGGATCATGCGCAAACAACCTTTATAAGTAGTACCTTTTGGACTGAAAGAATTGGACCAACTGCTGCACTAGCTTCTTTAGAAGAGATGGAGAGAGTGCAATCATGGGAGTATGTCACTAAAACAGGAAAATGTATTAAAGATTTTTGGAAAGAAATTTTTGAAAAATATAATTTCGATTATGAGATATCTGGAATCGATCCATTACCAGTTTTTTCTTCCCCTGATAAAGGTTTTATTAATGAAAAATCTTTCATTTCATTTGATATGCTTCAAAAGGGCTTTCTTGCATCAAATGCAATCTATGTTTGTACATCGCACACAGATAAAGTTCTAGCCACTTATTATGAATCTTTTGAGGAGACAATATCTAAAATGGCAACAGAGATTAGTAAAAATGGAAGCATTGAGAAGCTTGTTAAATTTACGCCTGCCCATAGTGGGTTTAAGCGGTTAAATTAGTAAATAGTCTCTTATTACCTTTAAAATAGCTAATTATTTCTTTGTAATTAATTTATAATGACACACGTTTGCCCAGGTGGTGGAATTGGTAGACACAAGGGACTTAAAATCCCTCGAAGGCAACTTCGTGCCGGTTCAAGTCCGGCTCTGGGCACCAATTCTTTATTATGAAAGTTTCGGAAGCTGTAAAATCAAGAAAGTCTGTCAGGGCTTTTATAAACAAACCCATAGAAACTAACCTTTTAGTTGATCTGCTCTCGTTAGCATCTCGATCTCCATCTGGCGGCAATCTTCAGCCATGGCATATTTATCTTCTGAATGGCAAGAAAATGAATCACTTTAAGGAATTTATGAGTGAATGGAAAAATCCAGAGCTGCCTAAGTACGATATTTATCCTGCTAATTTAAAAGAACCATATAGAACCTCTAGATTTGAATTAGGTGAAGCTATGTATAAGCTACTAGAAATACCTCGCGACGATAAAGCCGCAAGATTTGCTCATTTAATGGAAAATTTTAATTTCTTTGGAGCGCCAGCAGCTTTATTTTGTTTTGTTGATGAAACTATGGGGCCTCCTCAATGGTCGGATCTAGGTATGTTCTTACAAACTTTTATGCTTTTGGCCCAGGAGCAGGGTATTGATACGTGTGCACAAGAGGCATGGGCAGTTAAACCAGATAGTCTAAAAGAATTTTTTTCAGTTCCAGAGGAATTAAATATTTTTTGTGGAATGGCAATTGGTTATAAAGATACGCAGGCTAGAGTAAATGAATTGCACTCAGAAAGAAGGTCTGTAGATGAGTGGCTAGTAATCCTTGAGTAAAGTTACTATTTTAGATATCAATCAAAAACAGATCTTTATGCAGGAAGCTCTTCATTTAGCTCATGATGCATTGTTAATGGAGGAGGTTCCAGTTGGGGCCATATTAGTTTTCAATGATGCCATAGTTGGCAGGGGGTTTAATCAAACGTTATCTAGATCTAGTGTTCTTGCTCATGCAGAGTTGATTGCAATTGAAGATGCTTCCAATAATATAGGCAACCATCGATTGGTTGACACCATTCTCTTTTCTACAATTGAGCCTTGTCATATGTGTGCTAAAGCAATCATTGATGCAAGGATTTCTCATATCATTTTTGGTGCCAGGGAGCCAAAGTCGGGCTCAATTATCTCCATTGATAACTTTCTTGAAAGCAAATTTCACAATCATAGCGTGAGCTTTGAAGAAGGCGTTCTTAAAGATGAATGCATGGAAATTATGCAAAGATTTTTTAGAGCAAGGCGAAATTAAATTATTTCAGCCCAAATGGGGCAGTGATCAGAAGGCTTTTCCATAGCTCTAGCATCGTAATCAATGCCAACAGATTTTAAGGATTGATTAAGACTTTCGCTTAATAAAATATGGTCAATCCTAAGGCCTCTTTTAGGATCATCATCAAACATTCTTGAGCGGTAATCAAACCATGAGTAAGTTATTGAGTCTTCTGGATATACTTGTCTCCAACTATCGTAAAAACCTAGTTCAAGAATTTTATTCCACATCTCTCTTTCTTCTGGAAGAAAAGCGCATTTGCCATCTCTAAGCCATCTTTTAGCATTCTGTTCTCCAATGCCAACATCAATATCAGAGGGGGCAACATTAAAGTCCCCCATAACAGCTATATTTTTAGTTTTCTTCATGAGTTCAGAAATATGCTCAAAAAGATCTTTGTAGTATTTGACCTTTTTAGGAAATTTACTTTCATGACTTCTATTCTCACCTTGAGGGAAATAGCCATTTAGAACAGTAATTTCCTCTTTACCAAAATTATAAGTAGCTTGAATAAATCTTTTCTGGTCTTCTTCAGTATCTTGCACAAAGCCTTTAAAGACTTGTTGGGGCTTCTCTTTGCTCAAGAGCGCGACACCATAGTGGCTTTTTTGGCCCCAGTATTCAACGTGATAACCAAGCTCTTCGACCATTTTTAGAGGAAATTCACTGTCTTGAACTTTAGTCTCTTGAAGGCCTATAACATCTGGAGCAATGGTATCTCTAACGTGCTCTAATTGATGCGGCCTTGCCCTAATGCTATTAATGTTGAAAGAACAAATCTTCATGATTAACCATAAATAGATTTAAGCTGTTGTGATTGAATAGCGTATTCAGCAGTAATTTTTGAAGCTTCATTTAGCAAGAGATCATTTTTGATATCAATTACTTCATCAAGTTCTTTGCGGTAGTCTAGAAGATCTTCATAGCTCTCAAATACTTCAAGCTCTAAGCTTTTTCTTCTGGAATTTTCTAGTCCCAGATACTTAGCTTCTCTGGCTTCTTTTTCTTGCTTTCTTTTTTCAATATTCAAGCTTAAAAATTTAATACCTTGTTCATCTTCAAGAGTTTTTCTAAATGATGAAATATAGATTAAGTTTGGATCCACTGCCTCTCGTTGGCTAAATGAAATTTTGATGGCTTTTAAAGCTTCATCATCAATTCCATATTTTTTATGTTTTATGGGTCTTATTACATCCCACGGCAGCGCCGTTTCAAGTGCCTCTTCACCAAAATCATCTCGACTGGTATAGGTTGGTAAGAATATATCAGGTACAACACCTTTCCTTTGTGTGCTTTCACCAGAAACTCTGTAGAATTTTGATTCGGTGATTTTGATTTGCCCTGCAGATAACGAATCTAGTTTTTGCACGGTACCTTTACCAAACGTTTGATCACCAATAATAATTCCCCTCTCATAATCTTGGATCGCTCCAGCAAGAATTTCAGACGCAGAAGCTGAATACCTGTCAACTAATACAGCTAGGGGCTTTTTCCAAGCCTGGATTGCTCTTCCATCACCCCAGGGTCTTACATACCCAGTACTTTCTTTCACTTGAACAGTTGCCCCAGCCGCAACAAATAGTCCTGTTAACCTATTTGCTTCATATAGAGAGCCTCCAGAATTTCCTCTGAGATCTAGTAGGAGGGCATCTACATCCTGTTCATTGAATTCAGCAATTATCTTTTCAATGTCTTTAGAGCTTGATCTGAAATCAGGATCTCGGTTTCTCCATCCATTAAAATCAACATAAAATGCTGGTAAATTAATGATGCCTAGCTTAATTTTCCGATCATCTGTGTTAGTAGTAATTATTTTCGATTGGGCTGCTTGCTCCTCAAGCTTTACTTCCTCTCTCTCCAGTATTACAAATTTATGTTCTCCTCCTAATAAGTCCTTAGATGCAAGCTCTAATTCCAGTTGCGAACCTGAAGGCCCCCGGATAAGTTGAACTACCTCATCTATCCTCCATCCGATCACATCAACGGGCTCCTCATCTCCCATTTGTCTTACTGAAATTATTAAATCTTCTTGTTCGATTTTGCCTGATTTTTCTGCAGGACCTCCCTTGATCAGTTTGACTATTTGGGGATAGTCATCTTCAGTGCCCAATAAAGCACCTATACCCTCTAACTTTAAGCTCATTTGCATATCAAAGTCTTCAGCAGATTTTGGTGAAAGATAAGACGAATGAGGATCAAAAAGGTTGGTAATACTATTAATAGCAATAGAGTATACATCTTCTTCATTTCTTTGAGAGATACTTCTCAGTCGTCTTTTATATCTTTTAATTAGGTTTTCATGATGATCAACATTTTCATTGCCAAGCAATAAAGATAAAAGATCATTTTTTGCAATTGCAGTCCATTTTTCATGGAGCTGAGAAATATCATCAACCCATTCATTATCTTCAGGAAAAATATCAATTAGGTCGTCTTTACTAAAATCAAAACCCCCATTTTGGATAAGAGATATCTGATATTGAGTTGCTATTTCAAGTTTTAGAAAATAGTTATTTATAATCTTGTATCCAATAGATAAATCAAAGCTCGTATCAATAATATTTTGCGCTTCAAATTTAGATACCTCTCCTCGAGTAAAGTAAAT
>Ga0255766_10002479_pt1 | contig 16426 bp, 4 predicted proteins | sample 071ome_23_FD_179966 | JGI IMG/M metagenome (GOLD analysis project Ga0255766, IMG submission 179966) | Coastal salt marsh microbial communities from the Groves Creek Marsh, Skidaway Island, Georgia - 071403BT metaG (version 2) | ecosystem: Environmental > Aquatic > Marine > Intertidal zone > Salt... | reverse complement strand
TACCAACTCTTGGGAGATTGCTATTAGGATCTAACTGTGCTCTGAATACTTCTCTTTCATCAGAACCTGTACCAATTCTAATTGTAGCTTCATTATCACCGATGAGTTTAGGGTTTACGCCTCTAATTTTCTCTTTGTCGGAATTAATATGAAAACTCATGGTGCTGCCTAGCTCCTTGCCTTAGATCTATCCTATTGTATATTTAGCATTATGCCCAGGCAATACTAACAACTTGAGTGGAAACTGCCCATTTGATAACCTGTGTAGTTCCAGTTCTAATTACATTGTAACTAAATCTATTTGTAGAAGAAAACGTCTCAATATCCCATGACTCTCCAGTTGGAACGTCATGCTTGATAATTGTTAGCATACTGGACTGAACTGTAATTGCTCCAACAGAATTGGCAACTACAGAAGACTCAATTTTCCCAGTATAAACAGTTCCACTTGGATTTGACGCTAAGAAATGTCCAGTTATAAAATTCAATGTTGAATTTGCTATTGGAATAGCAGTTCCTACGTCATCTAAAGAAAGTGTTGCTGTATTTGCTCCTCTTAGAATATAGTTGGTAGTTTTACTATCAGAATAAAATCTATTTTTTATTTCTAGGGTGTTTAGATCTTTGGCATTTCTGTCTTTATCTACGACAGAAACTTGATCAACTGAAAACCCACCTAAAGAATCAAACTCTTTGTTGTTTACTGCCATTTTACTTAATTACCTGATTTAGTACGGTGAACGATATAATATCTCCATTAGTATGGTCGTCAGATAATGTCAAAGTGATTCTGACTTCGCCAGCATTGTAATCAAACGATGCTGTATATTGATCTAGAGATGTATTCAAAGACCCAAATTCATTATAAAAAATATCAGTACCATTATCTATAACATGATATTCTGTCATAGATCTCTTTCCAGAAGATGACTTAGAAACAACGGTCACTTTACATCCTTTATTAGTTGATGTTGGATACAGATTGACTGCTGATGTTTCTGCGGCACCCTTTCCTAAAGAGAATGATGTAGTTCTAATTGCATAATCAGCAAGTTCAAATTCTTTTAGATCACCGTCAAAAACTTTTACTCCGTTGAAAGTTCCTGTTCCAAATGTTGTGTTGAGATAGACATCCCCTTGATCATCTAATCTAAGAATAGGATCAACAACCAAACCAGAAGAAAGACCTAGATCGAGATATTGCTTACTTGAACTAATGAAAGTTCTAGTTACGTCTCGGTTGTCAATAGTAGTTTCATTTAGATTTAGAGTTACTAATGGAGTATCAAGAGAAAGGTTATTTAATCCAGAAGTTGTAATAGTATCAATGTTTGTAAAGTCTAGAGCAGTGCTAGACAACTTCATTGTATTGAGATTATCATTGTAGAAGTACAAGATATTCTCGTTCGCTGCTGGAGCAGTTTCAGGAATAATATACGTATTACCATCAACGTCTCTAACGCCACCCAAAGAAGACCAGTTAGTACCACTATAACCTTCAAACTGCTGAATCTCTGTGTTGAATCTAATTGAACCAGGGACGGCAGATGCGGTGTTCTTTTGATTGTTGTTTCCAGCAGGAATTGCTAGGTGCGTATACGAATCAATTACAACTTTTTTACCAGGATTTGGTCTTAGAGTAAGATCTTCACTCAGTGTTGCGATTGTATTCCAATCTGCGTTTGTAGTTCCTCCAATCTTCAGCGAAGCATTTACAATTAGAGGAGCATTTTTCTGTGGTGCTACTCTCAATTCTTCAATTTCAGTAAACTCTAATGGAGAAACCGCTAGAGAATACCAAGTAAGTTGTGCTGTTCCGTTGTTTTGAACACCACTTGTATGTGTTGGTTCATTACCAGAAGATGCTGTAGTACCAGATGCTGTTACTTCGTAAATATTATTCAAATATTTCAAATATTGACCAATAACAACTGGTGTATTTGCTGTCCAAAGAGAGAAACTTGGAATTCCTAATCTGGTAGAAGAAATTTTCTTGACAGTTCTAAAATCAAAGAAGTTTTGAGTTAGTCTTACAGTGTTATTACCATCATTGTAGAACCACAATGTATTATCATTTGCTCCAGCAGTTAGTTCTGCTAGAATATATGTGTTGCCATCAATGTCTCTTACTCCGCCTAAAGAAGACCATGAAGTCGTTGAAGCATTGTAACCTTCATATTGTCCAGTTGTTGTATTGAATCTAATTGAACCATCTGATGCCAAACTAGTCGGTCTTTCAAGTGTAGTTCCTACTGGAATTTGTAATGCTGTGGTAGAATCTACCTTTGCCAATCTACCAGAAGCTGGTGTTACGATTACATCGGAAGATCCAATAGATGAGATTGTTGAGTTTTGAAGTAATAATTGATTACTTACGTTGATAGCATCATTAGATCTGATAATTCCAGAAGTTGTAAGATTTCCAGATCCAGATGCTATTTGAATAGTAGTGCCAATATTGACATTACTAGAAAAAGTTGATTCTGCTGTAACCGATATTGAAGAATCTGAAGAAATTGTTGAAACGTTTAGTGAACTTGTGTCAACACTAGTAGACTCAATGGTCGTAGAAACTAAATCCGTAATATTTCCAGAATTACCAGTAAACGAAATAGATCTCAAATCTCCAGTTACAACATCACCAAAAATAACATCTTGGTCTGTTGTTTCAGATACTAATAGTTGGAATCCAGAACCAAAAACCTTTGGGTTATTTTGATCTATTGTTATAGAAGCTTCAGATCCATCTTCTCCTGCCATGTCTGGATGGAGATCACAATAATAATATAGAGTTGGAGTTTCTGTACTTACTGTTATTTGAAGAAAATCTTGACCACTAGTAACACCATCTGTATATTCTGTACCAGCAAAATCTAATACAGACGTTCCAGAAAGACTGGGGAATTCTGTTAGTGTGAGTGTTGTAGCGTCAACAACTTCATCGACATATGTTGTTGTATTTGATAATGCCCCAGAACTACCTGCTTGGGTTGTAACAACCATTCCAGCAAAAATACCAGCAGTTGAAGAAACTGTAATCTCTTTGCTTGTTGAAACTAAAGACGTTGTAATACCTTCTACAGTGTACCACTTACCATCTGGTTCTTTACTTAGTTTGAATGGATGCTCGGATGCGTTTACTAGATCAAATTTATATACATTACCAACATACAGTGAAAGATCTGGGTAAATGGATGCTCCATTGCCATCTCCAATATCAATAAAGTATCTATTTACAGATCCACTAGCAGTATCAACAGTATATGTTGTTGGAGAAGAAGTATTTTTCAATACATCGGAAGATACATAATCTTCTCCAACTGGACAAGCACAAACAAGAGATGTTATATTTCCACCAGAAGAATTTACTTTATAAACTTCATTTGCTGTTTCTGAGGTTGCTGTATCAACATTTAATGTAATGTCATCAGTTGGAGAAGAACCACCAACTAAATTACCAGCAATAATAATACTATCTCCAATTGTGTAATCAGATCCAGCATTGTTTATTGTAGTGGTAATAATAGCACCACCTAAACCTCTTTCAATATCAAAAGTAGCACCAGAACCAGATCCTCCCGTAGCAGCAACACCAGTGAAAGTTTGATTTTCTGCTGCAAGAATATCGGTAGAACTTGAAATACTTACAGATTCAATTACACCATCTGGTTTTTTGATAGAATCTCCAACTGAAAATGCACTGGATGATACAGTACCAGTAAATGTGATTGTCTGTACAGCATTTACAAATACTGTGTAAATAATTGGTTGAACCAAAGATGATGGACTTACAGAAAGTACGTCTTGATTTGTGTATGATGTTCCACCATTATTGATATCAAAACTCGTTACCGCTCCAATAGAAGCAACAGTATATGTAATATTTGTAGTTGGATTTCCGTAAATTGGAGTAAATGTTAGAGTTGCGGTTCCAGGTGCTTCTCCAGAAGAAGAAAGTGTAATTTCATTTTGGAGAACATTAACATCCGATACAGTAACTCCGTCCCCTAATGTTCCCGTACCTCCTGTTTGTACTACACTGTCCCCCACTGAAATAGTGCTGACATTAGGAAGTGTAAATGTACTTCCAGTTCCATCTAATGTAATTGTTACTCCAGTGACAGGTCCTGGCAATGTCAAAACATCTCCAGATACTGTTCCAATACCTTTTGTGGTAAAAGTAAGATTTTGTACAATTCCTGGATCTGTGGTTACAGTGTATGAAAATCCAGATCCATAACCACCAAGATCTGAGTTATTGATAGTTAGAACGTCGCCATTTAAATAATTTTGACCAATATCAGTTACTACAATATCAGTAATTGCTCCATTGTATGTAATAGAAGTAATTTCAAATGAGAATCCAGATCCACCACCTAAGTCTGGATCATATGCAGTTAGAACTTCTCCAACTTGATAATTCTCACCAGAAATAAAAATTGTTACATCTGTTACTGCTCCACCACTAACCAAAATAGAGGCAGCGATTCCAGTTCCATAACTTCCAGCAGTTCCATCAACAACATTGATGTTTGCTCCCATGCCATCATGGTTTACGCAATTATATACAATTGTTTGGGTTGGAGTATCTGGTTTGATTAGAATATCAACAAATGCTCCAGGATCTCCAGCAGTTCCTTTTGTAGTTACGAGAAAATTTGTAATGTTTAGAAAATCACCATTTGGATCTTCAAAAAATAGAGGATGACCAGCATTGGAAGCATCCGACATATCAAAACGATATGTATTTCCTTTTATTAATGTTAAAACTGGTTGTGTTACACCATTCACACTGTAAACATTGTCTGGTGGAGGTGATCCAGGATTTGCTACAGAAGTTACAGTAAATGTTTGTGTTGGTGGGTTGAATAAAACTATGTTTGGATAATTTGTATCTGTGTATCCAGAACCTCCAACAATTGTACCAGTGTAATCAACAGTACCACTAATTGTAACGTCTGCTAATGCTCCAGATCCAGAACCTCCTTGGAGAGGTACATCTTCAAAATTTCTTGGGATGTATCCAGATCCACCAGAAGAAGTTGTTCCTGAAATTCCATCAACAGTGAAAGAACAAACAGAGTTTTCTCCAGAACCACCAATTAAAACTTTATTGAGATAATTGCCAGGATTGAAATTCTGACCAGAGTTTGTTAGAGATCCAGTAAAAACATCTACAAATAAATCAACGGTAGCATCACTACCAGTTCCACCAATTAGGGGAATATCTTCGTAATTGCCTGGATCATAATTTTCTCCATTTGTTAGAATAGAAGAACCAAGAGTGGTAATAATTTTTTTCTGTACAGAAAAATCTTGGTATGAAACGTTTTTTTCTAGAGATAAGTCAGCAATAATTTTACCATCAGAAGCAATTCCAATGGTTGAAAGTCCAGACTTATAAATTCCAAGTGAATTTTTACTGATAAAAGCAAGTGATGGAAGTTCTCTTGTTCCATCTCCAATTTTCAAATTTCCAGTAGCAAGGTCACTACCACCCTGGGAAATTGTAAAAATCTGATTACCAATTTGATTGATCTTTTGCCTTTGAATCTCAAAAGTATCAGTTTTGGCGACGTTAATTGCTGGCATTTTTTACTAACTCTCTAAGTAGGGATTTGATTTCAGAGATTTCATCCTTCAACATATTTATGTCTTCCAACGCGGAATTCAAGTGTTTCAATTTACGTCTTGCTTCAATAGCAGAACTGTCGTGATTCAAGATGGCACCTGTGGTCTCGTCTCTGACAAGACCATCATGCCCTTTTACTTTGATGTAGCTCATACGCGGAAATTAGAATGCTGCGACTGCTCTAATATCTTGAACTTTTGGAACGTATGCTGGATCAACTCCCTTCATCACAACCTTGATTGCGAATGATGAGAACTCTGGTAAACCAGATACGCTGTACTTGAGATCTTGATATGCCGACTGCTTCTCAACAATGCTTGAGATAGTATTCTCGGCGCTAGCAATCTCTAGTGAATCTGGTTGACCATTGTCATTGAAATAGAACCACTCTGCGTCTTCAAAGTTCTCTTGACTTGATGCTCTCTTGTACTTGTAAAGAACTTCGATGTTAGCGATATTCTTGACATTAGCAAGTAGATGAACATCAATTGCTGTAGCAGGATTTGTGATGTAGATTTCCTTGGTTACATACTTAGCAACAGAAGAACTGTTCTTAGATGTATCTTCGGCAACAAAGTCAACACCATTGCTGTATGTTACCTTTGCGACTTCCATAAAGAACGCTTCATCATCTGGTTGGTTTGGATATGAGATGATATCACCAACGCGGAAGATATCAGCAATCTGATCTGTCTCAACATTTGCTCTATTGAACAGAACATTATCAATGATTCTACCAGTGTAGTCATCGTTGATTGGTTGAATATCTGTTCTAAGAGTTAGTTGTCTGGTTGTTCTATTCCAAATTACAGACTTACCAGTAATTCTGTTGTCGTATGTGTTTAGAATCTTAGACTCAACAGGGTTTCTGGCAACGATTGTGATTGACTCACCCGCTGCTGATTGAGTCGAACTATTGATGATCGGTGTTACTAGTGATGGACTTGATCCAACAGTGATTGTTGGAGCGTTGGAGACGCTAGTAAACTGAGTCATTTCAAGTTCTTCACCAGTTGTGAATCCTTGCTTAGTCTTGACCTTGATCCAAACATTATTTCCATCAACCTTAGCAACTGTTCCAGAAGCACCAGATGTCTTTCCTTTGACACTCTGGTTATTCTGATACGTTACATCGGGAGTAACTGTTGATAATGAGAATGAATAAACAGGATAGAACTCAAGAATTTGATTTCTTCTTCCATATCTGTTTTCTTGACCGCCAGCATTTTCAATTCTGTTTGAAACAGTTTTGACAGAAGCACTGGAAAGATCAATAACTGGAGATAAGTGAGAAGAAGTGGAAGAAAGTTCCATCTTATAAGTTAGAGATCTTGTAACATTGTTTAGAGTTTCATTGATCTCTGATGCGATTACCTTCTGATTGTCAAAGTAATGTGGTTCGTTTAGGAACGTCTTCTCAAAATCAGTTTGTGAATATGAAGTATAGTTTGTTGTTGAAGAATCAACAGGAACAATGTTAGTTGTCTTTACAGAACTATTAATGGTTGTTCCAGAAACAGTGATGTAATGAACTTGTGGGTATAGAGTTTCAAACTTTCTGTTGTATGTTGCGTACACAGAACCACCACCACTGGTGCTTCTGGAAGCTTTAGTGATCGTTCTGATGTTGTAAGAATCAACACCAGAGTTTGAAACTTGGAATAGGTTGGTATTGAATACCTCAGAAGTTACACCACCAACTTCAGAAACTCCTCTGAAGAATACATAAGACTTTCCACTATCCTCAAATCCATTATCTCTATGGTTGATCTTGATAACACTATTGTTATTCTTGAACAACTTAGAAGTAGCAATAGATTCGGAAGTTGCGTCAGTTTCAACTGGATTTGTATCAAGCAACTCGTAACCAAGACCTACGTTCTTGAGTAGCAACTCGGATGGTCTGGAGATATCGAACTCAGCGCGATATAGAGTGAACTTGAGATCCTGATCTAGATCCTCAGTCCAATTCTCAGTGTTCTGAGACTTGTAAAGAGAACCGAGTGATGGTTGTGTAGTAATTACAGTGCTGGTAGATAGATCAGTTTGACCTAACTTAGAAGACCAGATTTCATAATCAGTAGAATCTGTCTCAACAACCATTGCATATTCGGAATCGTTTTCCAGATATACGGGGTAATCAAAAGCAAAGTGGGTTGGTGTGGTAGACTCTGTGAGACCTACGAAATCGGTTGCTACGCCCATTCTGACTGCTGGGGTATCAATCTCTATAAAGGTCTCTACAACACATCCTCCAGCGCCGTTTCCGACACCTTTGATGACCACCGATGGGGCTTCGGTATATCCAAATCCAGCAATTGATACATCGGCGTTGTAGATCTTACCGTCAGACACATTGATCTTAGCAGTAGCAACTGAACCACCAGGAAGTTGTGGACTTTCAATAGTGAGAACTGCGCTATCGTAATTCTGACCAGGATTAGTAATTCTGATATCAGATAACTTACCGCTATCTTTAGCAATAGTTAGACTTACATCAGTGCCCTCAGTAGCATTTGCTAGAGTTACCGAAGGAATTTCTAGTTGCTCATTCTGTAAGAAGGACTTGCCATTGTGGTTGCTAAGAACAAGAGTATAGACTTGCTCATTTGTTAGATCATATACACCAGTGGATGATGGTGTTAGTTCTACACCATTCTTATCGATAAGTCTGGAAATAGGACCAGAAGCAGCAGAACTTGTTCCAACTACATACTCACCTTTGGTAATTGAGAGATTACCAGAAGCATAGCACTTCAAGTATGTGTCTGGAGATAGAGTTTTCTCGGTTCCAGGTACAATATTCTTAGCGGGTTTGTCGAAGTCAACATTAGTCATGTAAACTCTGACTGGAACATTTGTACTCTTGCTCTTGAAGTATAGATCAGCGCCAGTTACAAACACACCACCATCAAAGTTCTCAACCTTGAATACTTGTGCTAGTGGATTTGGTCTTAGTGGATTATCAGTGTTGCTTTCTACAAACTGAACTCCCTCATTGGATTTGAAGTATGATGGTCTCGTAGAAACGATGCTAGCAGGATTCTGAGGAAGAATACCAGAAGCATAATACTTAATTTCTGCGTAGGTATCTACAGTTGCCTTATCTTCGTTGGTTGTGCTTGAAGTAAATCTAAATGTCAATTCTCCAGAAGTGAAACGGAGTTCTTCTGATGTCTCATCGTATTCAACGGTATCTGCGTCTCCAGACCAAGTAGCATTTTCTCTAGGAGCATATCCAGCAGGAAGAAGAATCAAACCACTGGCATTGCCATTTTCATCCGTTACTACTTCGCCGTTGAATGCGGATAGAGAGTTGCCAGCAACTCCAGTAAATCTTAGATCTGGATTTACCCAACGGTTGATATTTCTGCCTTCTAAGAATACAGAAACTTTAGTAAGAGGTTTTAGTCTTCCGATGACAAACTTGATTGGTCTTGTTCTAGCAAAGAACTGTAGTGAGGTTGAAACAACATTCTCACCAACGGTCTTAGTCTGAACTCCTTTACCAAGTTCGTTATTTTGAGGACTGATGTTTGAAGAACTACCAACAGAAGCGGACTTGACCGCAGACTTTGCTGCTACGGAGTTAGTATCACCAAGAGAATTGATTGATGTAAACGAAGAAGAAGTTCCGACCCAGTTTACAATGAATGAATTGTGAAGACTTGAGAAACTCTCTTTGACGTTATCTTTAGCAATAAAGATGTCAAACAAACTTGTGTTAGTGTCTACTACTAGAGGTTCAATGCTCTGATCGTACCACTGATCAATTTGTGGCGATACAGAACCTTCACCAACATATTGGAATACAACAAATGGGTTTGGATTGATCGTCTTCGATGCGAAATCGTTTCCAAGAAGTTTTAGACTTGTGTATGGAAGAGTGACGATATCTCCAGATCTTTGATAACCAGCAACAGATCTTTGATCTTGTCTTGTGTTGACCTCTCTTAGAAGTAGAGAATCTTCCTTAGATTGTGGTCTTAGAACAGACTGTCTGCTATCAATAGAACATCTGTAATCTGCTGAAACAAGATTACCAATACCATGTGTCTCGAAATTATCAACAAAGAATCCAGACTTGAATCTGTCTAGACCAATTTCATCCTTGACTTGCATATTCAATGCTTGCTGCTCAAGTATGCTGAGAGTGGTGTAATACTCAAGACGCTCAATACGCTTTTCGAGTTTACCGATATCCTTCATCGTATATCTACGATGTTCTACAGGAGTGATTCTTACATCCTTACTTGTAGATGTGTATGCTGGAATGTAAGCATAGAATAGAGGAACAGCATCCTTTACAGGATCTGGTTTTGATGGATTGAGTGAAGAATTACCTTCCTTGACGATAAACTCTCCTCTCTTATTGAGGAAGATTCCATCAATACGATCTAGGTATTGTACCTGACTGAACGAGAATGTGTACTCAAGGTTTACATCTGGAGCAGGGGTGCTTGCTACAACCGATCCAGCGCCAGTGAAGTTGCTGGTGGTAACTTCCAATGATGATGTGTCCTGATAACCAGGAACAATTGTAGAAGTGTTTACTTTTGGTCTGAAGTCGATAACGTTCTTGAGTTCTACGTTACCAAATACTGATGAGTTGAATGAAGGAATTTCATCCTCAGGTACACCAGCTTCGTGTAGATAACTATCGATAGTTACAAAGTCTCCCTGTGAATGCTCAAAATAATCAAAGGCAATTACAAGTTGACCAACAGTTGGTTCAAATCCAGGTTTGATGACAATTCTAGAAACATCATATACAGTATCACGCTGACCATCATCAAAAGTGAATCTATGGGTTACATCGGTTCCAGATACCAAGTTGCCAGCACTATCAATCTCTGGTGGTTGTGAGGTTGTACCTTCGTAGACATAACGCAATTTGAAAGCGTCTGAATATGATAGAGTCTCTACAGTATCACTATCATAATCGGTTCCTCTAAATGGAACAACTCTATCACCAGAAGAATCAACAACAATTCTTCTCTTTCTAACCGCAGTCTTCAATCTTGGTTTAGCATTCTCTACCTCAAGGGTAGCAGTTAGTTTCAATTCTGGTGCTACGTAATTTGCTTCTCCAGCAAAGTTTGAATTGAAGTATGACGTTGGCAATTCAAACTTAATGCTTCCAGAAGTTAGACCGCTAGCGGTATCGGTAGAAGATACGATCTCTACGTTGTCCTCATCAATATAAACAATATCGCCATCTTCAACGAGATCAGCACTATTGCTTCTGAGAACGGTTACAATATAATTCTTCTCATTGAACGCCGTAAATCTCTGTGTTCCGAATGGTAATTGAGCAGCAAAAGTAATCAAACCACCGCCAGTTGATCCAGCGGTGACAAAATCTCTACGGAAGTAGTATTTGATCTTGGTATCTTCCGTTCCAGCAGAAATTTTCTGAACCTGCTTGCTTCCAGTTGGGAACAGAAGTGATCCTGAGTTTGGATTCTGAATTCTTGGACGTAGTAGTACAACACTAGTATTGGTTACATCATCATACAAAGTTTCATCAATGTAGATTCTTGTCTTCGAAGAACCTTTCTGTACAGTTGCGTATTGTACAATTGCTCTAATAACGTTATTGGAAGCATCAGAGAACTGAATGAGATCTCCTTGCTGGACGACCGTGCTGGCATCAGCACTGAAACTTGTAGACTCAAGAAACTTAGTTCCTTTCGATCCAAAGAAAGTGAAGTCAGTTACAGATGAAATGTTTGAATAAGTTCTATCATCAACAACGACATCGGCGGTAAAGTTATTTGCTCCACCAGATCCATAAGAAGCACCAAATGCTTTTACGTTCTGTGGTGTGTAAGTAATAACAGTATTTTTGTTTAGAACTGGGATAATTACCACACCAGTTGTTGGAACTGTTTCACCAGAATTTACGGTTACTACTGGTGGTTTTGTATACTCATTAGATACAGAAATTCTATCAACGATATCGACTCTATAAATTCCCTGACCGCTGAATTTTGGTTCTACTTGAGATTGATCATAGTCAACACCATCGATTTGAATTGTTGATGTTGATGGATATCCAAGTCCTCTTTCCTGAACAATGAAGTGAGAAATTGTATTTTCTTTAGCAATCTTTACTAAGTTGCCAGCTTCATCTCTAATAGTTTCTCCTGAGAGGAACTTACCAGATAGAGTTTTGATGAAAAGGATATCGCCCGTTGAATAAACTCCGTTTGGTGCTCCTTCTACAACACCATATGCTCCGCTAGTAAGACCATAAACATAAACACCAACTCCATATGAGTCATTTGGAACTACAGATTCCAGTTTAACTCTTGTGAAAAATTGAGGATCAAAATATGAGAATCCAAACTTAGCGTTATATGCCTTTGTTCCTTGAGCAAGAACACCTTTAGAAATTACAATATCCGAATCTGGATTGAATCCATCTCCTCTTTCTTCCAAATAGAAGTTACTTGGTTTAGCAGTACCGATAACAGGAGTGATTGTATCGCTATAATCAATGATATTAGCAAATGTAGTTGATGCTAGATCCTCTTTTTCATCGCCAATAGCATCTGCTTCCGATAAAAATACTTTTCTATTTTTGCCTTGTGAACTTTCATCGTATTCAATAAAAACGTTCTCAAGATCGCTCTTCAAACCAGAAACTGTTACTTCCAAGTAACGAGACTCTTCACTGGTTCCTGAGTTTTTGAGTGGTTTGAATACTTTGGTATATGAAAGGACATCAACAGACGAAACAATATTCGTTCCTGCTCGGGTCTTCACATACCACAACTTGCTGAAAGTATTGTCAAGATCACTAGGAACAATGCTTGTAATAGGAATATTTACATCAACGATCTCTAGAGTTACAGTTTTTACACCAATATTGGAGTCAAAGAACTGACCTCTTCTGCTAACTGTCTGACGGTAGTTGGAATTCAACTCTGTGTTGTTGAGTCCAACGTAACCATCATTAAACAATGAATACAGATATACTGTTGGATAAGCAGTTAGTTGCGATCCCTCTTTGTTTAGAGGAACACTGCTGTAGACATTGCTAATAGTATAAGTTGGAAGACCCTTTGTTTTGATAGTAACGTTATCAGTGCTTAGACTTTCTCTTGCCTTATTGATTTCTAGATATTTGGTCTCTTTGTTTACAATTTCATATCCTCTAATATATGCTTTACCAGGACCAATGCTGGCAATCATCTTTCTAGAAGCTTCTGATGCCGAAAGACCATTGTATAGACCAAGATCATCAGCAGAGTAAATACCTCTGTTACTATCTTTCTGAGCATATTCTCTAATGTCAATAGAGAAATCTTGAACTACATAATCACCACTCTCATCAAATGTTCTTCTTGCTAGAGTTTGCTCAAGAACACTGTAATCGGCAGGAACTACCTTTCGTTGAACTACTCCTCTAGATACAGTAAGAAGTTGAATAAAGTTCTTATCGGTAATGGCATCAAGAGCAAACTCTTTTAGTTCTAGACTAATTTTCAGTCTGTGTGCTCCAGGTGCTGTGTAGTTTGAAGAACCAATGGCATTATCATATAGACTTGAGTCTTCTTCTGGTGTTACAACTTCCTCTAGAATTGTAAAACCAACCTTTGCTGATGGTTTGTTATAATACTCTTCAATGACAAGAAGTTGCTCATCATTTCTTACAAAATATCCATTGACAAAATAAATTCCTTCTTCAACCTTTACGGCAGAAGCATAACCCATTGCTGGACTATCTAAAGATGTGACAATACCAGTATCTGGATTTGTTACTTGGATACTGGTTGGTAAAACACTACCATCAGTTCCAACAACCATTAGCGGGGTATTGACGCCATCAACAACTTCCAAGGTCTCGCCTTGTCTGAAAGTTGGTTCTGTGTTTGAGTTGCCACTATTAATATAGCTAACATAGAAAGTATCTGCTGAACTATCCGTCGCCAATCTAGCAGATAAAACTCTTGCTGTTACACCAGAAGTAAGTCCTCTTAGTTGTAGACCAACCAGTTGGGTAATATCATATTTTTTATATACGATGTCATTTCCATCAGAAACTGCTACTTCTGAAACAGAAGACAGTTTTACATAATCCAATTTTGTGTTGAGACCAACCTCACCAGGAATGACCAACTCTCCCTGCTTGAAAGCATATTTACCAAAACTTTCAACTTGATTCTGAAGAATCGATTGTAACTGAGTTAGTTCCCTACCTTGAATAGAGTAACCTGGACGGAATAGAATTTTATAGAAATTCTTATTCGCATCAAAGTCCTCGTAATAAGGATTTACATTGAGGTTAGTCTTCTGAGGCATCGTACTCCGCCAAATACTAGTATCTAGTCCCTAATATTTAGTAGAGATAAAAAAAATCCCCCCAATGTTGGGGGGATTGATAATGTTTGTAGAAATCAGAACTCGATGACTAGTTTGATATCTTCAATTTGGTCAGGAGCACGAGTGATGAGACGACGGTTCTCGATATAGATAACGTCACCAGAGTTGTTCTCAATCTCTGGATTTGCTAAACCAGCAGTAAATGTCGAACCGAGAAGAGTATTGGCGTATCCTGTAGCAACATTACCAGAAGCAGCAGACTGAACACCCGCGATAGCATTAGCACCATTGCTTTCAAATGCTCTTACAACACCTTGATCAGTGTGAGCATCATTTGTTTGAATGTACTTAAGAACACCGTCAGTTGTTGAACCACTATCAAGTGTCCAAGAAACAACAGTTCCGTATGCTGTACCATCAGTTACCGTCTGAGAAATTCTTTCATCGGGAATGAAATCAGCATTTGCTCCAGTAATCTTGACTGCTCTTAGACCAGAAAGAGTATCTGATGTTGCGAAAGTCGTGGTTCCCCAGTTATATGGATCCTTGATGATACCGATACGACGGAAATCATTATCAACAGGGAAATCACCAGAACCTTCAGCATATGTTAGGCGAATGTTGGTCATTACACGCTTACCATTTAGTTCGGTTTCGTGATCTGAACCATGACCACCTTGTGGGGGTAAGATTACTTCAATTGCTCCTGTATAACTAGCAGAAGTAGCAACGGCAGTTGTTAGACCAGGATCAGAGAAAAGATTGCCATTGCTTAGGATAGCGTTGGCGTATGTATAACCAGAACCACGAGATTCTACTTCAACTGCTTGGATAGCGTTACTTCCATCAATAGTTAGTTTTAGAACTCCACCCACACCATCACCTTTTACACCAGTGTAAACAGTTCCAGCACTAGCAGCTGCTGCTCCAAGATCTCCACGATCTTCAACCAAGGCAACATCAACAGCACCAGCAACTGCTAAACCAGCAACAGAAACTCTAGATGCTTGGTTTGGAAGAACAATTGGCATAAAGTCCGAAGAAAGGAACTTCAGAACATCATCGGTTGGGATAGTATACATGTGTTTCCAAATGTAACCTGCGCCAGTGGTCTCAGTGTAAAGACCAGTTCCCGCATCGTAATTAGCACCAGTAGTTAGAGGCTCTTCAGTTGCGTTTTGACCAGTGGCATTATCTGGATCTTCTCCATTATAGAGGCACTTGAAAACTTCGTAGTTTGAGTTCATTACATAGAACTTAGCATCAGCAATTGTTGCAGCACCAGTTGCTGTTTGCTTACCAATCTGACCACCGCCACCTGGGGTAGCAGAATAATCGGGTTTCCACATATCAAACTTGGGGTTGGCAACTAAGTCCCAGTTATAACGACGAACAACCGTTCTTGCGTAAGCATCAGTGATACGCTTAGCAGCAATAATCTCGTCGTATAGACCAATTTTTTCTCTTTGGTTATCTAGAGGAAGTGGTGGAACATCCTCAGTACCATAGCGATAAACACCAGTGGTTGCTGTAGCAGTAGTATCAGAAACACCGCCATCTGCTGTTTCCTTTAGGGTGCTTCCGAGAGGGGGAGCAGAGTTGACACCATTGCTGCCAAAAACGTCGGTTAGGAGGAGGGCACTATCATAAACGGCAGAAACAGTGGCACGGAAAGCAGTTGACGCATAAGTTCCGATATAAACCTCGTTTCCAACTGTAAAGTTGGTTGCTGACTTGGAATACACTTCCAAGTATGCTTTCCAGGGTTGTGGACGACCCACAAAGAAATACATTCTGGAACGCTCGGCACTAGTATCAGTAGCACCCTCAGTTAGCGATTCAAGAAATTGCTTCGCATTAAAAATTCTAAACTTATCAGAGATAATAGCAGCCATTGGTTTTTTCCGACGTAGTGTTTGTGCCTGAGTTATTTATATTTATAGCAATATTTAGGTGATTGAGAATGGAATGATCTCATCACCACCACTGATAGCATTTGGACCTCTTGTTAGAGTACACCCATCAAAGGTTGTTGCTGTCTTACTGGTGTATTGAATTACAGTTCCGCTAGAAGTGAACAGATATCCACTGTTGGCAAAGTATGTTGTATCCTGAACGACAATTGAATTGCCAATTGTTCCAGAAGAAGAACTGATAGTAACTGGGTTTTGAATTGATGGAGGTAGCAAATTGAATTTATCACCAGAAATTGTATACTGAGAAGTTCTTCTCTTATCAAAATCATTTAGTGTAAATCCAGCGAAATAAGTTTCTACTTCTCCAAGGGTTATTGCTGAAACACCCGCTGTTCCGTCATCAAAAATGCCATCAAAATGAGCAATAACAAAACCAACGTTAGTTGCCTCGTAAGAACCGATGTAATCTAGATAGTTCTGAATTACAAAGTTTTTCGCGTAAACTATATCACCATTACGTTTGACTACACCATAATCATTTTGAATA
>Ga0255766_10002472_pt1 | contig 16460 bp, 18 predicted proteins | sample 071ome_23_FD_179966 | JGI IMG/M metagenome (GOLD analysis project Ga0255766, IMG submission 179966) | Coastal salt marsh microbial communities from the Groves Creek Marsh, Skidaway Island, Georgia - 071403BT metaG (version 2) | ecosystem: Environmental > Aquatic > Marine > Intertidal zone >... | reverse complement strand
TTGAAGCAAGTTCTCTTGCAGTAGCTCTTGTAAATCCTAATATACCTGCTTTTGCAGCTGAATAATGTGGAGAAGAGGGGCCACCCGTAGTGCCTAATACAGAACCCATATTAATTATTGAGCCACTTTCTTGGTTGTTCATTATTTTCAACGCTTCTCGTGTACAGAAAAATGTCCCGTTTAAATGAACAGCAATCATTTTATGCCAGTCATCATCAGTCATACTCACTGTCACATCAAAGTGACTGTTAATTTTACCGGTTTCAGAGAACTCTTTACTTTGGAGATTGTTTATTTTGATCCTTTCATCCAATAAATCTTGCCGGTTTTCAAAACCATTAATCCCTGCATTATTAACTAAAATGTCTAATGTTTTATATTTTAAGGATATAGTTTTAAAAACATCACGAACCTCACTGGATTTTGAAACATCCATTTTGTAGGCTGTTCCATTTAATTTTTTGGCTAAATTTAAAGCATCAGCGAAGTTGGTATCACATATAATTATTTCAGCGCCCTCTTTATAGAAATGATGTGCAATAGAGGCTCCTAATCCACGTGCTCCTCCAGTGATCAAAGCAATTTTATTTTTTAAACGATCCATTTTTTGTCAACTTTCAATATAAAGTAATTTAAAATAAGGTTTCTTAGTTTTCTTGCTATTTTAAAGCAAGGATTATACATTTTATTAAATGGTAAAACATAAAAATAAAATTAAAAGTAAATATTTTGAAGACTTTTCAATTGGCGATAAATACTTAATACCTTCTAGAACCCAAACAAGTGGTATTTTTTCAATGTTCCAGGCTGCTTCTGGAGATAATGATCCAATTCACTATGATATTGAGTTTTGCAAAACTAGGGGGCACCCAGATATGTTAGCTCATGGATTACAAGTTTTAATTCAAACAGCAGCAGGTGCAGGAACATTTCCATCCGAAGTTCGAGACAGCCTTATTGGATTGATTGAGGTGTCTGGTAAAATGCTAAAGCCTGTCTATAGAGAAGATACATTGTATCCAGAGTTGATAATTTCCAAACTTATTTCTCAAAATACTACTGGAATTATTGAAATGAAAGCTTTAGTTAAAAATCAAGATAACACTCTAGTTTTTGAAGGTTGTCATAAATATTTAATTAAAAAGAAAAGAAATATTGATGCGTAGTTTTATTTTTTTTATTTATTATATTGTAATAACTACGTTTATTTTTAGTAAGCAAGCTTTTTCAAATGCTCAAAAATGTGAATATAACCAAAATATTTGTAATCAATTAGACAAAGTTGTAGGCATTAAAACACCTATGATGATTGCTAGTGGAACTATAATTGATGACGATATTATAGTAACTAACAGACATGTAGTAGAAGATCATAAACAGTTTATAATTAAATTTAACGATGGTAAAATTAAAAGAGCTTTCCCTTTACCGCATAATTTTCCTTCAGACTTAGCATTATTGTCATTAAGGCAAGAGCCCCAAAAACTTATTAAATTACCTGTGCCAAAAAAAATTGAAGGAAAAATAAGAGTAATTGCTTTTGACCAGGGTAGAAATGCTAATCGAATTTATAATGAAGGAAAAATTATTTCATTTTCAGATTTTAGTAAATTTTCTCAAGCCCGAATACATACTAACGCTAAAAGTTTACCGGGGAATAGTGGTGGTGCCGTAGTGGATGAAAATGGACAATTAATTGGTATACTTGCCTCCGGTGATGGAAATATTAATGAAGTTATACCATTTTTACTTATAAATAAGGTTATTGAAAATACTAATTCTATGCATAGAGATCATTTTTTTAAAATTGGTAACTATATCAAAATATGCGCTAATAATCTTGAAACTGCTTTCAATACTCAAAAAGATTTGGATGTAAAAGTTGCCAATGATATAGATAATTATTGCTGGAATTCTAATAATAAGCAGTTAATTGATCAAGCAGGGCAAACCTTTGGTAGGTTAGGAGACCTCAAAAGATCTAAAAAGTTTCTGGAAAGAAGTATTCAACTTGATCCAAATAGCCCAAACAGTCTTCTTTCTTTGGCTATTTCCTATCATATTAGTAGAGATTTATATAAAGAGAGGCCTATAATATTAAAACTTTTGGAGTTAACTCCTGAGAATCCTCAAGTACTTAGGCTAGGTGTTCAAGTTGCTGGAATATTAAAGGACCAAAACATGTCTGATCAAGTTTTAGATTTGATATCTATTCATAATAAAGAGGCACTTCCTTTAGCACAACAATTTATTAATAAAGCCTTTAAAGTTAATTAATTAAATAATTATCTAGGGGATCAGGTATCCAACCATATTTAGTTAGTTTTTTATCTCTTTGAACAGCTCTTTTTTTAAGAAAAGCATATATTTCATCATTTGTGCAGTTGGGGTTTTTTTCAATATATCTTGAAATCAAAGCTACTAACCTTGGTGCAGCATAACTGGTACCTCCAGTAAAAGATTTAACTCCTCTATGATCAATAACTTCTACACGTTCAGCAGGGATCATGAAATCAACAGAATTTTTTCCATAATTTGAACCACGTCCTAATCTCCCACTTTGATCTGAAGAAGTAACAGTTAATATATTTTTTAAATCTAGAGAAGCTGGATAGATCGGTTCCTTGTCAATATCAAAACCATTATTTCCTGCAGAAACTACAAATATAATATTCTTATTAACTTTGGCAGCTTTTTCAAAACAGCTCCAGTCTTGTAATTTATTGGATCCCATTGATAAATTTACTAGCCTAATTGAGTTGCCAGCAATGTGTTTGACCAATTCTTGAAATTTACACATATCTAAGGCTGGGAATCTATAAGGAGCGATAAAAGAGTTTGGAGCTTCTCGAGCTAGAACACTAAATATTGTAGTACCATGGTGCCTTGGATAAAAAGAATTTTGTCTTGGATCACTATCAAAAGGTTTGTCATCGTTATCCCAAAAATCAAAACCTAATATTTTCTTGTCTTTAACAGCTATATTTGGATGAAATACATTTAAATTGTAATTAATACCTGTATCGATCAAAGCAATGATATTTTTATTTCGATCGGCTTCAAATTTGGGTAATTCAGGGTTTAAAAATTTAATACTGTCTATATTGTATTTTACATTATTTACAGTATGTATTTCTTGAGGAATGAATTTATCGTTGTAGATAATTTTTCTTAGACTTTGTATTTCACAATTTTTGTTAGATCTGATTTCTATGAATGGAATTTTAGATTTTTTAAAATAAGTGAATATAATTTTTTGGATTTGGTTTGATCTATATAGGGTTTTTATTTGTAATGTTTGCTGACTTGTTTCATCGATTAACAATTGTAAATATTTACTTTTTTTTTCTATTTTCCAATTTCTTCCAATATTACTAATACTAGTTGAGTTTAGGTTTTTACAAAAAAAAATATGTTCTTCTTTTAACAATTGCAATTCATTATTGTTATCTAAACTATAAGATTTGTTGGATAATAAAAAAGTTAAAATAATAGAAATTAATAGATAATTTATTTTTTTCATTATTTATTTTTTTCTTAAAGAAGGAAGACCAACACCTGTAGCTTCAAACCCTCCATCAACTGCTAAGACTTGACCTGTTATATAAGATGCTTTTTCAGAAGCTAAAAAATAAATTCCATTAGCAATTTCTTTTTCTGTACCGTAGCGATTAAGTGGAATTGCATCATGATATGCTTCAATAATATCTTTAGTATGAACTGCCATTGCTAGTTTTGTTTTTACTGGACCTGGGGCAATGCAATTAACTCTTATACCAAATTCACCTAATTCAACTGCCTGTTGTTTAGTTAATTGAATTACGGCTGCTTTTGATGTTCCATAAGCCACTCTTAGTGTTGAGGCACGTAATCCAGAAATTGATGCTATGTTAATTATGTTTCCATTTGTTTTTTTTAAATATTTAATAGCTTTTTGAGAACACAAAAAAGCTCCATCTAAATTAGTTTTCATAACTTCATTCCATCTTTTAAAGTTAGTATCCTCAATGTTACCAAAATCAGCTACACCTGCATTATTTACCAATACATCTATTCTATTGTGCCAATCTAATATGTTATTATACATTTTATCTAAATGATCACTGTCAGATATATCGTAACAAAATTTTTTAATGTCTTTATTTTCAAAAGATAAATTATCAATTTCTTTCTTGTCTTTATCAACTATTGCAACTTTAAACCCATGTTCCTCGAATAGAAAGGCAGTTGCTAAACCAATTCCTCTTGCGGCACCTGTAATTATGGCTAATTTTTTTTCATTTTCATTCATTTTTCTATTATTTTCCAAGAATTTTATTGGTCATATCAAATCATTTATTGGATTTGATGGTCTTTTTTCAAGTTCAGATTTCCATCTGAAGGCATGCTTATAGTCTTCAAGATCTATTTTAAGAATTTTTGATAAATTAAACATAAAATGACCTGTTATGTCTGCTATTGAAAACTTATCACCTGTTAAAAACTTATTTTTAGATAAATGAGGATCAATTCTGTCTAATAATATTTTAAACATTTCAATGCCTCGGGTCACTATTTCTTGTGATTGGTTGATTTCATTCCTTGTTCCAGGTATGACTCTTCCTTGGAAAAAAGAGGTTTTATTTCTGATAGAGTGAACTAATGGTAAAAAACCATCCATTTCAATTCTTCTATTCCACATATCCACTATTGCTCTTTCTTTAGCGTTGCTTCCAAATAAAATAGGTTCTGGGTATTTTTCTTCTAAATAACGACAAATTGAAATTGTTTCAGTAATTATAGTTCCATCTTCTAATTCTAAAAAGGGAATACAATTAAATGGGTTCATTGAATTATAAGGTTCTTTAAATAATTCACCTTCCCGCAAATTTACTTGAATTGTATCAATTTTAATATTTTTCTCTTTTAAAAACATCTCTACACGTAGGGCATTGGGTGCTGGTGAAAAATTATATAATTTCATCTAAAAACTCTCCTAGTTTATAATTAAATAATTCTTAAATATTTAATTTTTAATTCTATATCCTGTTTTAAAAATATACCAAATCACCCCAATACAAGAAGAGGTAAATATTAATATAAAAATCACACTAGTTATAATTGGAACATCTCCAATACCAAAGAATGTCCACCTGAAACCAGAAATAAGGTAAACAATAGGGTTTAATAACGCAAAGTTTTGCCAAAATTCTGGTAACATTTCAATAGTATAAAAGCTTCCACCCAAAAAGACTAAAGGAGTTATGATAAGCATAGGAACTATATTAAGTTGTTCAAAATTATCCGAAACTATGCCGATAATAAACCCAAGTAAACTAAATGTTAAACAGGTTAACAGTAGAAAAAACACCATAAAAAGAGGGTATTTTATATCTATGTCAACAAAGAGATAAGAAGTGGCTAATATAATTAATCCAATAGAAAATGCCTTAGTTGTAGCTGCACCTACATAACCAATTACTATTTCTACAAAAGACAATGGAGCAGATAAAAGCTCATATGTAGTTCCAATAAATTTAGGAAAATATATACCAAATGAAGCATTGTTCACACTTTGCATTTGTACAGTTAACATTATAAGTCCTGGGACAATAAATTCTCCGTATGAAACATTACTAATATTTTCCATTCTAGAGCCAATAGCTGCACCAAAAACAATAAAATAAAGCATGGTTGATAAAACAGGAGAAACGAGACTTTGGATTAAAGTTCTTAAAGATCTATTCATTTCATAAATATAGATAGCTCTTATTCCTCTAAGGTTCATACTTTTAATCCTTAATAATTTTCACAAAGATTTCTTCTAATGAAGTTTCTTCAGTTTGTATATCAAACAAGCTAATACCTATTTCGTTCATGTCAGATAGAAGGGAGGTAATCCCTGTTTTCTCATTGCTGGTGTTATAAAAGTAATGAAAAGAGTTGCCATTATCTATTAATTTTAAATTATATTGTTTAAGTTTTTTCGGTATTTGTTTGAGTGTTTTTTTAAGTTTAACTTTTAAGGTTTTAACACTCATCCGTTTAATTAGTTTACTTTTTTCTTCTACAAGTAATAATTCTCCCTTATTTATAATACCTATTCTATCAGCAATCATTTCAGCTTCTTCTATATAGTGAGTAGTTAAAATTATAGTCACACCATCAGCTTTAAGCTCCTTTATTATATTCCACATATCCTTTCTAAGCTCAACATCAACACCTGCGGTAGGCTCATCTAAAAATAAAATTTGTGGATTATGACTTAAGGCTTTAGCAATCATTACTCTTCGTTTCATACCACCAGAAAGAGATTTAATAATATTATTTTTCTTTTCATAAAGCTGTAACTTACCCAAAAGTTTTTCTAGATAAACATCGTCATCTTTTTTTCCAAATAATCTTCTTGAAAATCTTATTGCATTTATGACTTTTTCGAATGGTTCTAAAGCTAATTCTTGAGGGACTAAGCCAACAATCTCTCTAGTTTTCCTGTAATCTTTTATAACATCCATATTATTGATGGTTATTGACCCAGAGGTAATAGATGCAAGACCACATATAGTTGAGATTAGAGTTGTTTTGCCTGCTCCATTGGGTCCTAAGAGAGCAATTATTTCACCTTTGTTGATTTCAAGATTTAAATTTTTTACAGCTGTAAATTTATTATCATAAACTTTTACTAAATTTTTGACTGATATTATTGCCGACAAAATTTTATCCTTTTGTATATAAAATATATCTACATATAGACTATATAAAGACTTTTGATATTAAAAATAATTTTATTTTTTCTAATTTTTATTAATAAATCTTAATCAATATTATTTTTATTTTCTGTTATTGATATAATATAGATTTTTCATTAGCTTAATGTTCATAATAGATAATTTTATACGAGTTCATATTGAATAACGAGTTATTTATTACTGGTGCTGGAGTAAGTGCTAGTAGCGGCATTCCAACATTTAGAGGTAGTGATGGTTTTTGGACGATTGGCAGTAAAAATTTTACACCTCAAGAAATGGCTACAAGGTCAATGTATGAAAATAATCCTGGTGAGTTCCTCTTGTGGTATTTCAAAAGGTTTGCATCTTTCAGTTCTGTGAAGCCTAATTCAGCACATTATTGGCTATCTGATAAAAAATTAATAACTCAAAATATTGACGGTTTAGATGGTAAGGCAGGAAATACAGATTATATATCTATTCATGGCAGGCTTGATAAAATTGTCTATTATGATGATGAAATGGTTCATCAAGTTCCATTTAACGCAGAGTGGAATAAAATTATAGATGAAGATATTTCAGATGATAATTTGCTTAAAACCAAACTATTAAAAAAATTTAATATACAGATTATTAATGACATCCCAGTTCCTATACGTGGGAAATCTCTAAAGCCTTATGTTTTGTTATTTGACGAAATCTATACTGATTTATATCGTATTACTGAAGCCGAGAATTGGATGAAAAATGCTAGTAAAATGGTATTTATAGGAACATCATTTAGCGTCAATATTACATCAATTGCTCTAAGAATAGCAATTAGTAGAGGTCTGGATATTGAGATTGTTGATCCTGAACCAATTAAAATAGATTATGAAAATACTGAATACTTTAAAATGACTGCTGTCGAGTATTGTGATATGAGAAAGTCATAATATTATATTCTAGATTTTTTTATTTAAAGGTATCCAAGTGGCGCTAGCGTAAGCTGCTAACTTACCGTCTGCCCTAAATAAATGAGATTGAAGAAATTCTATGGTCTTTCCTTTTTTTAGATAACTTCCTTTACAGACAATTTCTTCTTCTTTAATTGGCAAGAGATATTTAACATTCATTTCCAATGTTGCGCCAGAACCGGTAGTATAATGAAGTAAATGTCCCATAGATACATCCATTGCAGTAGCAATAATGCCTCCATGAAGTGTTCCTTGTGGATTAAACATAGGTGATTTAGCTTTAAATTTTACAATGCACGTTTCATCACTATATGTGATTTTAAAACCTAGAAATCTTGATAAATAGAATGAACCAAATTCTTGTTTGTCTGAACTTTCAGCTTCCGACAGCATTGAGGAACCAGTCTCTTTAATTTTTTGAAATTCTTTCATGCTATTTTTTTAATCTAATATATACTGGTTAAGTTTATCGAAATCAAAGTTAATTCCATGCCCTGGTAAATCAGGCGCAATAGTATAGCCGTTATTTACGATTAATGGGCTTTCTATAAATTCATCTATTCTCCATGCATGAAACTCTAGATAAGATGCATTAGGGCATGATGCCAATAAATGAACGTGTAATTCATGAACTCCATGAGAGCAAATTGGTAAATTATTAATTTCGGCCAATTTAGCAATTTTCATAAAAGGAGTTATCCCTCCACAAGTAGTAAGATCAGGTTCTAGAAAATCAACTCCATTAACACTAATAAGATTGTTTACTTCAGCTAGTGTATGTAAATTTTCTCCAGCAGCTATAGGAATTTTTCCCAAAGATCTTAAATATGCATAACCATTAAAATCATCAGGTTTAATGGGTTCTTCAAGCCATACTAAATTAAATTTTTCAATTTCCTTAAATGCATAAACTGCTTGATCTATCCTCCAAGCTTCATTGGCATCAGCCATTAACTTAACGTTTTCTGGTAAATGATTTTTCATTGCATCTAGTCTTTTTAAGTCTTCTGACAAAAATTCTTTTCCAAGCCTCATTTTTATAGATCTAAAACCATCGTCAAGGGATTTTGATGCTCCATCTAATAATTTTTCAATAGTAAAATTCAAGTCAATGTTACCAGCGTATGCTAATACATTTTTGTCGTGACCACCTAATATCCTCCAGAGCGGTTCTTTAAGTAATTTTCCTTTTAGATCCCACAAAGCAACATCAACAGCAGCAATTGCAAAACTAACTGGTGCACCTCTTCCCGCATAATGGGTTGCTTTCCACATATTTTTCCAATGTAATTCTATTAATCTTGGATCTTTTTTTAATAAAATGGGAATAAAACTATTTTTAATAATTGAAGCTATTGCCAATCCCTGATTTTCATGAACAGATATATATCCAATACCACTATCATTGTTATCATTAAAAATTTGACACACAACCAAATCAAAAGCTTTCATAACGCCAGCCGCAAAAGCTTCTACCGGCTCCGATAAAGGAACTTTATAAGTTTTTATCTCAATTCTAGAAATTTCCATTAGTTGCTCCAATTATTATTAATTATAAAATTCAAAACCTTCATAATCATTTTTAATTTTTTGATCACAAATATTTTTATAATTTGCTACCCCTCCTACATAGGGCATAAAATTTCTTGTTTTCCCTAAAATGTTGTCGCCGTTATACCAAGAATGAGCTAATGGGTATAATGTTGCATTAGCTACTTCGTTATTATGTTTAACCCACTCATCTTGTTTGTCTTTGTTAGCATTAACTTGAAGATATTTGTTATTTTTTTTATGTATTATTAAGTTATGAATAAAGTTTACATGCTGTTCAATTGATAAAATCATTTGACTTTTTACACCTGGGCTTTGGGGCCCTGTGATCATGAATAAATTTGGGAAATCTGATACCATGATCCCTAAATATGTTTTAGGTCCTTTTGACCAAACAGATTTTAAACTAATATTTTCTTCATTTAATATTTCTATTGCGTTAACTGCGCCAGTCATTGCATCAAAACCTGTTGCAAATACAAGATCATCAAACTCATATTCAACATCATTAGAGATCAGACCTTTTTCGGTAATTTTTTGTATTGGATGGTTAGAAATATCTATCAAAGAAACATTCTCCTTATTATATGTTTCAAAGTAATTACTATCTAAACATAATCTTTTAGTACCAATCGGGTGATCGTTTGGACATAATTTTTCAGCTGTTTCTTTATTTTTAACAATTTCTCTAATTTTATTTCGAACAAAATTAGCAGCTGTCTCATTAGCTTCTTTGTTTGTTAATAAATCTGTAAAAGCGAACAACATTGCTTGACCACCTTCTTGCCAAGCACTTTCATATATTTCATTTCTCTCGTCTTCATTTACATCAAATGCTGATTTTGTAGGCGGTTGGTATTTTGCTATACCAAAAGATGAATTTTGAGCAAGATCTCGGTATTTTTTATAATTTTTTTTGTAATTTTCTCTTTTATTTTCTGGAAGTTTGCTGTGTCTTGCGGGTAAACTAAAGTTTGCGGTTCTCTGAAAAACCAGTAATTCTTTTGCAGTTTCAGAAATTACTGGAATTGACTGAACCCCAGATGAACCAGTTCCAATTATTCCTACTTTTCTTCCTTTAAATTCAGGCATTTTTTCTGGCCACGCACCAGTATGATAAATCTTTCCTTTAAAATTAGATATGCCCTCTATGTTTGGGGTGTTAGGAGTGGATAAATTACCAGTTGCTAAAATAAGGTATTGGCATTCAATTTTTATATTATTATCCGTTTCAACTATCCACTTATTATTTATAAATTTTGCTTTAACAATTGAGGTTTTAAAATTTATATTTTTTCTTAGATTAAATTTTTTAGAAACAAAACGTGCATATTCTAAAATTTCAGGCTGAGTTCCATATTTTTCTTTCCAATTCCATTCTTGTTGTAATTCATCAGAAAAGGAATATGAGTAATCCATGCTCTCAATATCACATCGAGCTCCAGGATATTTGTTCCAATACCATGTTCCCCCAACATCATCAGCTTTCTCAAATATTTCAGCATTAAATCCTTCTTGAATTTGTTTATGAAGGCAATACATACCAGCAAATCCGGCGCCAACTATGACAGTGTCTAAATTCCTATATGTAATCAAATTTTTCTCCATAAATAAATTTTTTTTATACTAGATCTTGAATTTTTATTTATCAATACCAAATGATAATCGTGATGCCATTAAGGGTCACAAAAACTAAATAACATTGCCATAATGGGATGTTTAACAACTCGCTTTAAAAGGAGATAAAAATGACTATACTACCAACATTAGCTTTACGTTCTTTTGTAGGTTTCGATAATCTATTCAATGAACTTGAAACTATATCAACCCAAAAACAAAACTCTTTTCCTGCTCATGATATTCTAAGAATATCTGAAGATGAGTACGAAATTACCTTAGCTTTGTCTGGATTTAATAAAGACGATTTATCCATAGACGTTCATGACGGTGTTTTGACTATTAAAGGTAATGGTGGATCTGAAGTTCAAGATGATAAGATACAATATCTTTACAAGGGTATTGCTAAAAGATCATTTGAACAAAAATTTAGATTGGAACAATACGTTGACGTTAAAGATGCTAAACTTTCTAACGGTTTATTAACGATCTCTCTATTAAGAGAAATACCAGAAGAAAGAAAGCCAAGACAAATAACTTTAAAATCAGCTTAGTTTTAATTGGGTTAGGACAAGTTTTTGTCCTAACCATTTTTTGAGAATATTTTATGGAATTTTTATTAATTTGGGTTTTAGCAGGTGATGTTATTGATAGTGGTCTTCGATATCAGACTGCTGCAAAATGTTTTTCAGAAGCTCAAAATTCGGCAAGTGAAATGAGAGATGTTGGATTATCTGCTCCACAATTTACCTGTTTGCCAATAGCTAAGGATAAAAATTTCAAAATTTACAGGCAAAATAGTTCTAATTCTAGATTTCCTTTTTAATTATTTTTTAAATTTATCTTCAATTATTTCTCTTATCTTTTTTAATTCTTTTGTTTGCCTGTCCAATCCTAAATTTCTTCTAACAAAGCCATAAACCCAAATTATTAGTAATAGGGCTATTAATCCCAAGACAATTTCAATCAATGTAAATAAAAAATTTATTTTCTCTTCGATCATTATTAATGATGAGTTGAAATTTTTAAAAAAATTGTCCAAATTAATAATCTTTAATGTAGATGTAAGTTTATTAAACTTATTATAATTATTTTATAAATTCAATGTTTAGGAGGCTTTGGATGAAAATCAAAAATATACTTATCATATCACTTTTGTCTTTATTTGGTATAAGTCAATCTTTTGCAGAAACTAGAATTACTTACAAATCAGCTAAGTCAACTTCTTCTTATTATCAGATGGGGGTTCAAATAGCAGATACAATAAAGAAATCAACAAATGGAGACATGATACTTACAATTGAAGAAAGTCAAGGGTCTGTTCAAAATGTTAAAGAGGTTGCAGCAAGAACAGGTAACTACGTGTTTACTACTCCTCCAGTTTTAGTGAAATTGGCTATAGAAGAAAAAGCTATGTTTAAAGGAAAAGGTAACCCAAACTATAAGAACATAAGGGCTTTGTTTCCTATTCCTTCATTAACAATGCACTTTGTAATGTCAAAAAAATCTGGTGTAAATGTTTTCTCTGATATGTCAGGCAAGACTATTCTATTAGGAAAGGGCTCATTTGGTGCTAGTGAAGGGGCTAAGTACATCAAGTTATTTGGTTTAGAAGGAAAAGTAAAATTAGCGCAAGTAGAACTTTCTAATGCTGTTCCAGCATTAAAAAATGGACAAATTGATGGTTTTGTAACTGCTGGTTCATATCCAGCTCCAAACGTAATAGAGGCTGCAGCATCAACAGGTGTAAATGTTATATCCTTAAGTGATGAACAAATCAAATCATCTAAAAGAACAAAATTAATAATACCTGCTGGTACATATGCTGGTCAAAATAGTGATATTTCAACTACATCTTTACCGGTTGTTGCTTATGGAACAACAAATATAAGTGAAGAGGTTGCTTATAACTTAACTAAAGCTTTCTGGAGTAATAAAGGTAAGTTGGGTGAGGCTGCAAAATGGTGGAATGGTGTGACTACTGATATGTTATCTAATGTATCAACAAAAATTCACTCTGGCGCTATAAAATATTATGAAGAAATAGGTGTTAAATTAGCTGATCATCATAAATAATTTATGAAACCATATTATAAAATGTGGATTGTTTTTGGTTTTATATCAATTGCATTCCATATTTTACTTATATTTTCTGGATTAGTCCCTAATTTAATTTCAAGACCTTTACATCTAGCTTTAATTTTACCCTGGATTTTCTTATATAATCAAAAAACAAATCTATACCTCTTTATGAATATTTTAATAGTTTTAATTGGAATATTCTCGTGTTTCTATATTGCCGTTTTTTCAAATGAGCTAATGGATCAATACGGCTTTATAGAAAATAAATTTCAACTTATAATTTCTTTAATATTAATTCTCATAGTTTTGGAGACTGCAAGAAGGTCCGTGGGTTGGCCATTACCTACTGTGAGTTTTTTGGCAATTTTATACGGAGTTTTTGGAAATTATGTTCCAGGTGAGTTTGGGCATCCCGGCTTGCCACTCAATAGCTTTATGGGAACACTTACTATTGCTGAAGGTGGTTTATGGGGACCTTTAACAGGAGTTTCGGTTTCCATCGTATCTATTTTTGTTATATTTGGTTCTTTTTTAAATTCTGGAGAAGCAGGCTCAGGTTTTATGAATATTGCAACTGCATTTGCTGGAAAACTGAGAGGAGGAGCTGCTAAAGTTTCGGTAATTTCTTCAGCATTATTTGGTTCAATTTCAGGTTCTGCATCTGCAAATGTTGCTTCAACGGGGATGGTAACTTTGCCGGCAATGATTAAATTAAATTACCCTAAAAAGTTGGCTGCAGCTGTAGAGGCTGTAGCTTCTTCTGGGGGGCAAATTATGCCACCTTTGATGGGAGCAGGTGCATTTGTAATGGTTGAATTAACAGGAGTTCCTTATGATAAAATAATTATTGCAGCCTTGTTGCCAGCTATATTATTTTTTTTTACAGTTTGGGTTGGAATAAATTTTTACTGTAGAATTTATAATTTAAAACCTATAGAAAGCGATAAATTACCAGAAATTAAAAGAGTATTTATTACCTCACTCTTTTTTTTAATTCCTTTTTTTATATTACTTTTTTTCATGTATCTTGGTTTTACTCCTCAATATGCTGCTTCAATTTCTATTTTATCAGCCTTTTTATTACTATTCTTTAATATTGAAAATTTTTTTAATTTTAAATTAGGTGTAAATCGTTTTTATGAGGCTTGTATTGCTTCCGGAAGACAGATTTCATTAATAGGATCAATTATAATTTGTGCATCAATTATAATTGGAGTTTTGTCAATGACTGGTTTAGGAGTAAAACTAACGTCATTAATTATATCCCTTTCGGGAAATAACATTTGGCCAGCTCTTATCTTAACTGGAGTTGCTTGTTTGTTATTAGGCATGGAAGTGCCTACTACTGCTGCTTATGTGATCTGTGTGTCTGTTGCAGGGCCAGCACTGGTAGATATGGGTTTAGAGCTTCTTCAGGTACATTTATTTGTATTTTGGTTTGCTTTATTATCAACAATAACCCCACCCGTTTGTGGAACTGTTTTTATAGCGTCGGGAATGGTTTCTGAAAACTGGCTAAAAGTTTCCTTAACATCAATGAGTTTGGGGATTGGTCTTTACTTCATTCCTTTAGGTATGATAGCAAATGAAGCAATAATTAAACTTGATACTGAATTTTTTTACGCAATTATAGCATTTGTAAAGATTGCTATAAGTTTAGTAATGTTGTCCTATGCATTAATTACCAAAAGTTTAATCTTTTTAAGACTTTTAGCCTTTGGTTTAGGTCTGGTTTTAATGTTTGTGTGAATCAGATTTTAGTATTTATAATTTTTTTGATAAGCTTTACCAAAGCCTTCAATGTATAAGGCTCTTAGTGGTTCAATGCTATAAAAGTTGAAATCAGTAAACATTCCCCACATTTTGCTACCACTTTCAATTTTTTGATATGAGTTTAAAAGATCGCTAAATTCTTCACTTTCTTTTTCTAAGTTATGCTTTTGTATTATTCCGTTAATAGTTAACCTTGGATTGTTAGATCTGGTTTTATTTAATTCTTTTAGTGAAAAATAAATGCTAACTTTATGATTTTCAATAATATTTTTTGTGTGCTCACTTAGATCGCTTATTAATATATATAAACGCTTATTTTTATACATGGGAATAATTTTAGAAAGGAAAGGGAAGTTGTCCTTTCCATTAGTACCAAGAACTGATATCTCATATTCACCTTCTAAAATATTTTGTATTTTGTTTTCGATTTCTGAATTGGTCTTTTGATACATCATATAATTTATTTTTTAAATTGAAGTTTATTTGTAACAAATTTATAGATGCCGGAAAACAAATTAAATAGGTTCAATAATTTGAAATGAGAAATTTATTTTTTTATTTTATAGCATCTTTATTTTCTTTATTTGTTCTTTTCTATTGTTTAACCCTCACTTCTATTAGTCGAGGTGCAGGTGAAACTTTTGCTGTTTTTTTATTACCATTAAGTTCTCATTTTTCTTGGGATAGAGCTTCTGTCTCTTCCATTTATTCAATTTATATGGTTTGTTTGGGAATAGGTTCATTATTGTCTGGATTATCTTTTGATAAATATGGTCCTAGGTTCAATTATATGGTTGGCTTGGGCCTCTTATCTATAGCTTATGGGTTATTAGATAGTTTGTCATCTATTTGGCAATTTTATATTTTTTTAGGTATTTTGGGTGGTTTGGGTGCTTCAATGGTTGGTGTAATACCTGCTCAGAGTTTAGTGTCTAGGTGGTTCGATAAAAATTTAGGAACAGCTTTATCTATTGCCTATGCTGGTCAGGGGTTAGGTATTCTTATAATGGCTCCATTATCCCAAATTTCTATTGATCATTATGGATGGCAAGCTTCTTACAAATATATTTCATATGTTTTCATAATTTTATTAATTATTGCTTCATTCCTTCCATGGAAAAAAATATCAAGCGGATCTAAAGATAACCCAAGAAAAACAAATAATGGAAAAGCTATCGGTGGAATTTCATTAAAAGAAGCAATTTTTACAAAAACATTTTGGGGTTTTTTCTTTATATTTTGTTTTACAGCAATTGGTATTTTTGGCATTTCTCTTCATGTTGTTGCATATTTAGTTTTTGTTGGACTTTCTGAAGTTGAAGCTGCCTTTTCATTTGGAATTGCAGGGATTTTAAACTTTATAGGTATGGTTTTAACAGGATTGGCTGCTGATAGATACCCAAGACATCTTGTCGCTACTGTTAGTTATGCTTTGAGCTTTATGGCAATTTTTAGTTTAGCTATGATGCAATTTTATACTTCTATTATCTTTTTAATATTATTTATAATTGGTTTTGGTCTATCTGCAGGTGCGCGTGGTCCCATTATAACAACATTAATGGCAGAAATTTTTGCTGGTAAAGGTTTGGCTTCTATATATGGCGCAACAAACTTAGGTCAAGGAATAGGAGCTGCCACAGGGGCTTTCATAGCAGGTTTTCTTTTTGATTTGACTGGTGGTTATAATTTTGGTTTCCTTTTATGTAGCATATTTACATTTTGCGGTGCAGTATTATTTTGGACGATTCCTCAAATAAGATATGCAAAAATATGA
>Ga0255766_10002466_pt1 | contig 16465 bp, 16 predicted proteins | sample 071ome_23_FD_179966 | JGI IMG/M metagenome (GOLD analysis project Ga0255766, IMG submission 179966) | Coastal salt marsh microbial communities from the Groves Creek Marsh, Skidaway Island, Georgia - 071403BT metaG (version 2) | ecosystem: Environmental > Aquatic > Marine > Intertidal zone >... | reverse complement strand
GTAATAATTCCTTAAAAGTTAGTTAATTGCGCGTTTACAGATTTGTAAACGCGCAATAGGGTAGAAAGATATTATGAGTGAAAAAGTTTTAGAAGTTAAAAAATTAAATTTGACATATTCCAAGGGTGGACCCCAGGTTTTATTCGACATTTCTTTTGAGGTTATGCAAAATGATTTTTATGCAATTATTGGGCCAAGTGGAGCAGGAAAGTCATCATTAATAAGATGTATTAACAAATTAGCAAATCCAAATAGTGGAGAAGTAAATTTTAAGGGAGATCAATTACTAAATCTGAGTGGTCAAAAATTAAGAAACGTCCGAAGAAGAATTGGTATGATTTTTCAAGAATTTAATTTAATTGATCGAATGTCAGTTATAGATAATGTTTTAACTGGAAGACTGGGTTATATGAACACTTTTTCCAGTCTATTTCGTATGTTTAGTAAAAAAGATGTTGGCCGTGCAATTCAATTTATTGAAAAAGTAGGTTTGAAGGACTTTTCTAATAAAAGGGTAGACCAATTAAGTGGAGGACAGAGACAAAGAGTAGGTATTGCAAGAGCTTTAATGCAAGAACCGGAAATGCTTTTAGTTGATGAGCCAACATCGAGTTTGGACCCAAAAATTGCTGTAGAAATGATGGAATTAATAAAGCAAATAGCTGATGAATTAAAAATTCCAGTTTTATGCAATATTCATAATATTGAACTTGCAAAACAATTTGCGAATAAAATTTTAGGATTGCAAGATGGCAAAAAAAAATTTGACGATGTTACTGATAAATTAACCCATAATGTTTTGCAGGATCTATACAAATTCGAGGTTCTATAAAAAATGAGTGGATATCAGTTAACGATAGATGATTATTCTAAACAGAATTCATCCAAAATTTTAAAAAAAATAATTTTTTATATTTTATTAATTATAATCATATTTCTTAGTGTTTATTTCATAATTATATTAGATACCGATTGGCATCGAATTGGTTCAGGTGCATCAATATTAAAACAATTATCTTATTTTATTGGTTTAGATGTGAAGATTATGCCCCATCTTATACTTCCTGCTTTTGAAACATTTTTGATGGCGTGCCTTGGAACAATGTTAGGTTTAATACTGTCATTACCGGTAGCGTGGCTTGGAGCTAAAAATGTTACACCATTAGGTGCAGTTAGTTTTGGTTTTGCCAGAATGTTGATGACAATTAGTCGATCTGTTCATGAAATTATTTGGGCATTGATATTTGTTGGCGCTGTTGGCCTCGGTGCTTTGCCAGGTATATTAGCTTTAGCGTTTAGATCTGTAGGCTTTATTTCAAAAATTATTTCAGAAAATATTGAAGGTGCAGACAAAAAACCAATTGAGGCTATCAAAGCTGCCGGTGGCTCAGGATTTGATGTAATGTATTATGGAATTATACCTCAAATATTACCTACTGTAATTGGAACAATTATTTTTGAATGGGATATAAACATTAGAAGATCTGCGGTCATGGGTTTAGTTGGAGCAGGTGGATTAGGACTTGCTTTCTTTAGACAAATGCATATGTCCAACTATCCAGGAGTGACTACAGTCATCCTATTTATCGTTGGCTTAATTGTAATTGGCGAAATTTTATCTCACTATCTAAGAAAGAAGATAATTTAGGATATGAATAATAACGAAATTTATAAAAGAAATAACGCAAAAAATTTTATTTATATTAGTTTATTTTTCTTCATTATATATCTTTGCTTTCTTTACCTCGGTATTGATTTTGAAAGATTTTTTTCTGCTCTTGGCAGGTTTGGAAGTTTAATAGCAAATCGATATTACCCTGTTGAAATTCCATATGTATTAGAACCTGGTTACCTAGGTTCAATATTAGATAGTATCCAAATGGGTTATCTTGGATTAGTTATTGGAGTTATAATAGCATCAGTTTTAGCTTACTTTGCCGCTTCAAATATTACACCAAGTAAAAAAATTGGATATTGGATTGGAAAGTTTTTTATAATTTTTTCAAGATCTATTCACGAAACTATCTGGACGATTTTATTTGTAACAATAGTTGGCTTTGGAATGTTAGCGGGAACTATGGCTTTAACTATGTATTGTATTGGATTTTTTGGAAAACTGTTTTCTGAAGAATTAGAAAATGTTGATATGAAACTTGTGGAAACAATAAGATCTAATGGAGCCAATGAAATTCAAGTTTTTGCTTTTGGTGTTTGGCCTCAAGTTAAGACAGCATTTACAGGTATACTGATCTATACATGGGATGTTTGTTTTAGAGCATCAACTATTATTGGTTTCTTTGGAGCAGGGGGGATGGGTTGGTATTTAAAAAGAAATGTTTTGCAATTGGAGTATGCAAGAACTTCTGCAATTATCTTATCTATTATTGTCTTGGTTATTTTTTCAGAAGCTTTATCGGCGTATATGAGAGACAAAATTTATAAGGAAACTCAGTAGTGTTAAAGAATCACCAAAAAGAGTTAATGGACTCAATAAATAGTTTTTTGGATAATATTCTTAATATCAATAATTTATTTAAAAAGTTATTAGAAAGTTATTTTAGAAAAAATTTTGAAGAGGTTGAGAGCATTACCAATCAAATTTCAGATCTTGAAAGCCAATGTGATAAAATTAGAAGAGATGTAGAAAGAAAGATATATCAAGAAACACTCATTCCAGATATGCGCGGCGATGTATTAGGGATGTTAGAAAACTTAGATAAAATCCCAGGACAAATTCAAGCTAACGCTCATAGTTTTAATACAGAAAAACCGGCAATAGAAAATGAACATAGTAAAAGTTTTTTACAGTTATGTGATTATGCTTCGGAATGTATATCTTTGTTAATTGAGGGATCTAGAAATTTTTTTATCGATAAAAAAGTAACAATTGAAAAATGTTTAAAGGTTTCAAAAATTGAAAGTAAGGCAGATAAAGTAAGCACAGATTTAAAAAAAAATATTTTTTCAAATGAAAAAAATGGATTAGCTACCAAAGTCCATTTACGATATTTTGTTGAAATTATGGATGAAGTTGCAAATTTATCAGAGGATGTTGCGGATCGTCTAATCATATCATCTTCTAAAAATTAATTATGTTTGAAATATTGCTAATAGCCATATTGGCTATCATTGTTGGAACTAATGATGCCGCTAATGTTTTTGGGTCTGCAGTAGGTTCTAAGATGTTAAAATTTAATTTTGCAATTATATTTTTTTTTATTTTTATAATTATTGGTGCACTTATTAATGCCAAATATCCTTCAGGTATTTATCAAAATTTATTCACTAGTTATCCTCTTTTTAGCGAGGTTTTCTTAGTCTTGGTTCCTGTAATATTTGTAACATTAATTTCTTTAAAGCTAAAGATACCTAGTTCAATTTCACAATCTATTATTTTTTCTTTGTTTGGATTTGCATTGGCTAAAAGTTTTAACTTTGATAATAATTTATTTTTAAAATTAATTTATTTTTGGGTTGCTACTCCGATAATTGCTTTTATTTTATCAATATTTTTTTGTTATTTAATTCAATTTATAATTAACATTTTAAAATTAAATGTTTTTCAGATCGATTACCAAATTAGATTAAGTCTAATTTTTTTTGGATGTATTGCAGCTTTTGCGCTAGGATCTAATCTTACAGCTTCAATTGTTGGAATATACTCTCCTTATTTAAATTTAGACTTAACTTTTTTTAATAGTAAGATTTTAATTAATGAAAATAAATTATATTTTTTTGGATCATTTTTAATTGGACTTGGAGCTTTAATTTTTTCCCAAAGAATTGTTCAGAGCGTTGGATCGCAAATTTCTACTATAAAACCAGTTTCTGCATTAGCAATATTATTAACGCAAATAATTATTTTATTAAGCTTTTCATCAAATTTTTTAATACAAAAAATCAATACCATCCTTCCCTTTGAAATTTTTGCTATGCCCTTGTCAGCATCGCATATTACTTTTGCCGGAATTATTGGTGTTGCATCTTTTAATAAATTTAGAGAAGTGCAACCTGCTCATACAATGAAAATAATTATATCTTGGTTTTTAATTCCAAGTTCAGTGTTTATTATGAGCTATTTAATTTCCCTTACTTTTTGATAAATCAATAAAATTTGGAACAATATCGTAAAAGGCTTTGATTACATTAAAATCATATCTTTTTTTAAGGCAGCACACATATTCAGTAGCATGAAATTTTGTATTTTTGATTTTTATGAATTTTATATTAGGAATATCTACTTTTTCACTACTGTAAACAAACCCAATACCTAAATTTTCTTTTACAGCTTCATAGATTCCTTCTCTGCTTCCAATCTCAAATAATTTTTTTTTTACACCTAAATGGAACAGCTCTTTCTCAACGAGGGCTCTAGTTTTTGAACCTTTTTCGCGAACTATGAAAGTTTCATCAAGTATTTCTGAAAAATTTAAAGTATTTTTTTTAGCTAACTTATTTCTTTTTGAAGTGAAGGCTATCAATTTGTCCCTAACTAACGGCTTTGAATAGATGTCATCTTCATCAGATAAATCTGCTAATATTCCAATATCAATTTCTTTTTTCTTTAGTTTGTTAAGAGTAACTTCAGAATTTCCAAAAATAATAGACAAGTTGACCTTTGGATATTTTGAAGAAAATTTTTTTATTAAAGTCATTAAATGTACAGGAGCAACGGTACCAATCCTGAGTGATCCAGAGGTTAAATTTCTTGCAGAACCTAATAAGTTTATTGCCTGTTCATGGATATCATTAATACCACTTGTTATGTCAAAAAGTTTTTTACCATACTCAGTAAGATTTATTCCATTTCCTTTTCGTAGGAATAATTTTATTTTGAATCTAGCTTCTGCCTCACGGATTTGTTCTGATATAGCCGACTGAGATACATTAAGTTTTTTTGCCGCGGCAGTAAAACTTCCAAGTTCAGCAACAGCATTGAAGCTTCTAATTTGAGTAAAATTCATAGAAACTTTAATAGCCTGTTGTTTTAAAAATGTTCATAAGAAATTTATATACTAGATATACATAAAACATAATGGGTGATTACCGTTGTTTAAAGTACTATAAGAATAAATATATGTCTAAAAACAAAATAGTAGAAGTAAACGGAAAAAATTATAATTGGCCAACTAAAACGACAATAGTTATTTGTTTGGATGGAAGTGAGCCAGGTCCAAAGGGTTATATAGATACAGCAATTTCACTGGGCTTGATGCCTTTTATGAAATCAATGATTTCAAAATCAACTTATGAAATTGGTAAATGTGCAATGCCTAGCTTTACCAATGTTAACAATATGTCTATCGTTACTGGAACAACACCTGATGTACATGGAATTTGTGGTAATTTTTTCTTCGATCCAGAACTTGGAAAAGAAACGTTGATGAATGATGACTCCTTTCTAAGAACATCTACAATTTTTGAAGCATTTGAAAAAGCAGGAGCAAAAATAGCTGTTATAACAGCTAAAGATAAACTAAAAAAATTATTAGGAAAAAATTTAAAGCAAGCAATATGTTTTTCTTCAGAAAAAGCTGATCAAGCTAATTTAAAAGATAATAGAATTGAAAATGTTCTCGAGTTAACAAAAAAACCTTTACCCGAAGTTTATAGCTCTGATCTTTCAGAATTTATATTTGCAGCAGCTGTGGAAATTGTAAAAAAACAAAAATTAGATTTAATTTATTTATCAACAACAGATTACATACAACATAAGTGCGCTCCAGGAAGTAAGATGGCTAATGATTTCTACCACATGATCGATGGATATTTACAAAAGTTGTATGATCAAGGATGTGAAATTTGTTTTACGGCAGACCACGGAATGAAAGGAAAAACTAATGAAGATGGGTCATTAAATTTAATTTATTTACAAGATGAATTAGATAAAAAATTTGGAAAAGATTTTTGTAATGTAATTTGCACTATCACAGATCCTTATGTTGTACACCATGGATCATTTGGATCTTTTGTAACCATTTATTTAAAAGAAAAAAATAAAATAACTGAAGTCACAGATTTTATAAAAAAAATTAAAGGTATTGATTTAGTATTATCCAATGAGGAAAGTGTGAAAAAACTTAATCAACCAAAGGATCGTATTGGAGATATTGTGGTAACTTCTGACGAGAAATTTGCAATCGGAAAAAAAGAATCAGATCATGATTTAACAAAACTAAAAGAACCATTACGTACCCACGGCGGAATGGGTGAAAGCGATATTCCAATATTTTTATCTAAAAAAATTGACCAAAGCTATAAGTCTAAAGGTGTACTAAGAAATTTTGATATTTTTGACTTAGCACTAAATTATGGATGATAAAATTTTTCAAGTCAAAGGAACTTATGTTGGGGGAGACTGGCATAATAATAAAAATAGATACGATATAATTAATCCTTCCAATAATAAAAAATTAAGTGATGTTCCAATTTCAGATATTAAGGAACTTGAAAAAGCAGTTGAGAGCGCAAAACAAGCGCAAAAAGTTTGGCAAAAAACTTCACTGATTGAGAGAGCAAATCTTTTAGAAAAATTAGCTAAGAAGATAGAGGAAAATGAGGAAGAATTTGCTTTAATTGACTCATACGATTCTGGAAATGCTCTAACTGGAATGAGAAAAGATGTTAAAGAAACAGTTAACAATATTCGTTATTTCTGTGGTTTGGTTAGAGAAGTTAAAGGTGAAACATTTTCAATGGAGAAAAATCATATAAATTTTACAAGGTATCAGCCTTATGGAGTAGTTTTAAAGATCAATCCTTTTAATCACCCATTTAGGTTCTGTGTAGAAAAAATTGCTGCTCCATTATTAATGGGTAATTCGTTGATAATAAAAAATTCTGAACAAGCGCCTATTTCATCTTTAAGATTTTGTGAATTGTTAGAAGATTTGTTTCCAAAGGGTTTAATAAATGTTGTTACAGGTGGACCAGAAAATGGAAAGTTTTTGGTTGAGCATCCGGATATTAAAAGAATTGCAGTCATAGGTTCGGTTAATACCGGTATTGCTATTGCTAAAACAGCGGCACCCCAGCTTAAAAATGTTACTTTAGAACTTGGTGGTAAAAATCCAATTATAGTTTTTGATGATGCAGACCCTGATTTTGCTGCGAATTTAGCAATTAAAGGTATGAATTTAAGTCGTCAAGGGCAGTCGTGCAGTTCAACTTCTAGAGTATTAGTTCACAAAAAAGTTAAAGATAAGTTTCTCAAGTCATTAGTTGAAAAAGCAAAAAGAATTCCAATTGGATTGCCGTACCATGAGGAAAATGAAATTGGACCAATTGTGTCAAAAAAACAATTTGATAACGTCATGGCTTATATTCAATCCGGAAAAGCTGAAGGTGCAAAACTAATTTTAGGTGGAGATCAAAATCTTTCGAATGATCTTAAAGAAGGTTTTTTTGTAAATCCAACTGTTTTTTGTGATGTAACGCCAAATATGAAAATTGCTAAAGAAGAAATTTTTGGTCCAGTTATATCAGTCATAGACTGGGAAGAGCATGATGAAATGATTAAAATAGCTAACTCAACTCAATATGGTTTGACAACTATGATTGTTACAGAGTCGTTATCAAATGCTATGAAAACATCGGAAGAAGTTGAGGTTGGTTATGTTTGGGTAAATACTTCAGGAAGGTATTCCGGAGCACCTTATGGAGGTTGGAAATTGAGCGGTATTGGTGTCGAGGAATGTTTTGACGAAATGAAAGGTTACGCAAGATTAAAGAATATTAACATGAAGTGGAATTAATGTTTAAATATCACAATCCATCAAATATTTTTTTTCAAACAGGTTTGTTAGATAAGCCAGAAAAGTTAAATGATTTAATAGGTAAAGGAGATTACTGTATATTTACTTATGGCGATGATATTTTTGCAAAATATTGTGATAAAATAAAAAAAGCTATTGGTGAGCCAAAACTTATTATAAATAATATTTTACCTAATCCTGATTATGGAAATCTCAAAACTATTTCAGAAGAATATAGTCAAAAATGCAAATCAATTAAAAAGGTCATAGCTTTAGGAGGCGGTTCAGTTATAGATACCGCAAAATTTATAGTTTTAGGAAAGGGTGACTTTGCTAAAACGGTTAGTTATTTAGAAAAGAAAAAAGATTTTATTGAGCCAACAGACGTTGATTTGATCTCTATTCCAACAACAGCGGGCACAGGTAGTGAGCTCACTTGCTGGGCTACGATTTGGGATGAAAAAAACCAGAGAAAACACTCATTAATTCATCCTAGTTTATTTTCAAAATTATCATTATTTGACAGCAATTTAACATTATCTTTACCAAAAAAAATTACGATTGAAACCGCGTTAGATGCAATGTCTCATGCATTTGAAAGTATATGGAATATTAATTCTAATCCAGTATCAAATATTCATGCAATAAATGCTATTAAAATTATAATGAATAATTTGCCAGATTTAATTAATGATTTAGAAAATATTCAATTACGAGAACTGATTATGAAAGCATCAATGTATGCAGGTTTAGCATTTTCAAATACCAAAACTGCAATATCTCATTCTATTTCTTATCCAATTACTTTAAAATACAAAGTCCCACATGGAATTGCTTGCTCATTTACTTTGCCTATTATCCTTAAATCGGTCCAAGGATTAGATGTAGATTGTGATAAGAATTTTAAAGCACTATTTTCAAATTTTGATAATGCTCCTGAAAAATTAAAAGAATTTTTTGCTAAAATTAATGTTTCAACAAACTATAAAGATTATATAGGAAATGCAAATGATTGGGATTTGATAGTAAAAGAAGCTTTTTCTGGAGAACGAGGCAAAAATTTTATTGGCAACTATAAAAAAGTATTACAAGCCCAAGAGTCTCTAGGATTCTAATTTGGATAACTTACTGTTTTTATTCATTTTATCTGGCGCCATAGGTCATATTATTTGGAATATATTATTAAAGCAGTCCAGTAACAAAATTGAGTTCACAAGAGCCTTTACTCTTTTAGGTAGTATAGTTTTATTTCCTTTTTTATTTTTTTTTGAACCACTGCCAAAAGAAGCCTGGCCATTCTTTTTTGCAACAATGATCATTCATGTTTTTTACAAAATTTTTTTATGCAAAGTATATGATTATGCAGGTATTTCTTATGGATATCCAATTGCAAGAGGTTTGCCTTCTTTAATTATTTTAATACTCACGCCCTTTTTTTTTAAAGATCATTTATCTTTTTTAAATCAAATTTCAGTAATAGTAATATCCGTAGGTATTTTGTTATTAGTTTTTGCTGAAGGAAAATTTAAAAAAATTAATTTTAAAGGATTATTATATAGCTTAATTGTAGCAACAATTATTGTATCCTATTCTATTGTAGATGCTAAAGGGGCAAGGTTATCTAATGCGTTTATTTATTTACTCTATTATTTTGCATTAGATGGTTTCTTATTCAATATAATCTCCCTATTTTTGTTTAAAGAAAATAAAATAACTTTTAAATTTTTTAAAAAAAATTTAAAAAAAATTGTAATTGCTGCTTCTTGCAGTGTTTATTCTTATTTACCTGCAGTATACGGTTTTACAGTTGGAAAAGTTGCGGTAGTTGCGGCTTTAAGAGAGGTTAGTATTTTATTTGCATCATTATATGGACTAATTATTTTAAAAGAGAAAGGTGGGTATCTTGCATTCATCTCTGCACTATTAATTTTATTAGGCTGCGTTGTAATTAAAATATTTTAATATTGAAATTTTAGATTTTATAAATTCTTTTTAATACAATTAAGGTGGTAATTGCACCTAAGAATTGTGACAATACAAATGGTATAATGCTTGAATAATGTATTCTCGTAATTGATATTATTTTTTTTTAAGACTTGTATAGAAAATGGATTGACTGTTCCTGTGGGTTTCGAACCAGCGCTATGTGCTCTATATTTTCCTTCTCCCATTTGATTCATTAGGCATTCTGATATAATAGATCTTGCAGAGTTCCCTGTGCAAAGAAACAAAACTTTTTTCATAACTCCTACTATTACGAATTTGTTACAGAATTATTAAATGCAAAAATATTTTAGAAAAAAATCTGGAATTAACAACCTTGGCTTGTTTGCTAAAACCGATATTAAAAAAGGTGAGAAGGTGATTGAGTATAAAGGAAAAAAATTTACTCATAAACAGGTCGAGGAAAATGATCGCTTTGATAATTCAAAAGCTATTTATTTATTCACTTTAAATGAACGCTATGTTTTAGATGGCGATACTAAAACTAATACTGCAAAATATATTAATCACTCATGTGACCCAAATTGTGAGGTTGATATTATTAATGGAAAAATTTGGATTATAGCTATTAAAGATATTAAAAAAGGTGACGAGCTTTCTTACGATTATGGATTTGGTTATGATGCCGATTTTAGACAGTTTCCATGTAAATGCGGATCGAAGAATTGTTGTGGTTATATTGTAAGAGATGACCAGCGTTGGCGCATAAATAGAAAATACGCAAAAACTAAACAAGGTCGCTTAAATATATAAATTGGGAAACGAACCCATTTAGTAGGTTAAGTGGCAAAACGAACCTAAATTAGCCTTGATTTATGCGCTTTTTACTTTTTTCTGAATGAAACTTGGGATTTCTTCATTGGTCTTTGCAGGCTCTTCAGCTCTTTGACCTCTAGGCTGATAAGCATGAAGTACGTGAAGTTTACAATAAATTCTGTCTTCCATAGGAGATCTTCCGCAGAAATAAAAATCTTTTTCATCAGGATGACCCACTGGCCATCTGCAAGTTTTGTCTGTTAAATTTTCTAAAGTCGTTGGATTTTCTGGTTCAAAATCTTTTTCAATCACTATGGCTCTTAATCCTCTGGGTCTTCTTATTCTTTTTTGACCTGCAACTTTGTTTTGTTGGTACTGAGTATTATTTATTCTTGGCGAACTAATCATTCTAGATTGTGTTCTTCCTTGTAAATTTAGTCTGTGTGCTTTTCCTATAACTGCATTACGAGAAATATTTTCACCTAACATTCTAGCAATTTGACTTGCTGTATGTCCCTCAGCCCAAAGTTTTTTGAGTTGCTCTGTTTGTTGTTCAGTCCATGCCATGGAAGGTGTTATATTAACCACATGTTGCACATTCAATTAAATAGAACACAAGATGTTGATGAAAAAATGTAGGAAAAATGGCTTTTTTAAGCAAAAACGTTAATTATCAACATTTTTTAAGCCTTTTTTATAATTAACTGATAATGAGAAAACCATGAGCGCATTTGAATATAAATATAAAATAGGAGTTAGAAGATTTGGTTATGTTAACTGGATTGGATTTTACACTTTATATTTAAAAGAGGTTCAAAGATTTTTCAAAGTTTGGGTACAAACAATTGTTTCACCTATCGTTACTTTATTATTATTCTTTACTGTATTTACTCTGGCCATTGGTTCTGAAAGAGCAAATGTTTTAGGACATCAATTTACTACATTTTTAGTACCAGGATTAATTGCAATGCAGATTATGCAAAATGCATTTGCTAACACTTCGTCTTCTTTAATGATCTCCAAAGTTCAAGGTAATATTGTCGATATTTTGTTCCCCCCTTTATCTGCAGGAGAAGTGACTTTTGCACTTATTTTAGGTGGGGTGACTAGAGGATTAGTGGTTGGATTTTTTTCAGTTTTAGTTTCTTTGTTTTTTATTAAAATTCCTTTCAATCATCTTTTTTATGTTCTTGCCTTTGCATCTTTAGGATCTGCTTTACTTGCAGCACTTGGTTTTATTGCGGGTCTGTGGGCTGAAAAATTTGATAATATGGCAGCTGTTACCAATTTTGTTGTAGTCCCATTATCTTTTTTGTCTGGAACATTCTTTTCTATTTCAAAACTTGAAGGGCCTATTCATATTGCCAGTCAATTCAATCCATTCTTTTATATTATTGATGGTTTTAGATATGGCTTTTTAGGCCAATCTGATTCAAATGTTAATATTGGTTTACTGATTTTGATTATTTGTAACATTTTATTATTTGGATTATGTTACTTGCTGTTTAAAAAAGGTTATAAAATTAAATCTTAAATATTATGAGTGCTATTCTTGGAACGTATGCCAGAAGACCTGTTTCTTTTTCACACGGGAAAGGTTGCTATTTATATTCAACTCAAAATGAGAAATTTTTAGATTTTGTTTCTGGAATTGCTGTCAATTCGCTAGGGCATTGCCATGATCATTTAGTTGAAACCATAAAAAAACAATCTGAAAAATTATGGCATGTTTCAAATGCTTTTGAAATTCCAGAGCAAGAAAGATTAGCTCAAAGATTGGTCGAGCATACTTTTGCAGATCATGTAATTTTTATGAATTCTGGAGCAGAAGCAACAGAGGCTAGTATTAAAATTGCTAGAAAATATTTCTATGAAAAGGGGCAACCACAGAAAAATAGAATTATAACGTTTCAAGGTGCTTTTCACGGAAGAACACTAGCTTCTCTTTTTGCCGCAAACAATTCTGAACATGTAAAAGGTTTTGGGCCAAGGGTTGAGGGATTTGATCAAGTTCCTTTTGGAGATCATGAGGCTTTAAAAAAAGCGATTAACGAAAATACAGCAGCTATCATGGTAGAATCTATACTTGGTGAAGGTGGAATAAGAGTCATTCCTGACCAGTGTTTAAAGGGTTTAAGAAAACTTTGTGATGAGCATGATTTGTTACTTATTTTAGATGAAGTGCAATGTGGAATTGGAAGATCAGGAAAATTTTTTGCTTTTGAGTGGGCTGAGATTTCACCTGATATTGTTCCTATTGCAAAAGGAATTGGTGGAGGTTTTCCAATTGGCGCTTGTTTAGTTAATGAAAAAGCTGGTAGTGGAATGAAACCAGGAACACATGGTTCAACCTTCGGTGGGAATCCTTTGGCAATGAGTGTGGGTAATGCTGTTCTTGATATTATTTTAGAAAAAGGCTTTTTAGAGAATGTAGTTAGTGTTGGTCATTATTTTGAACAACAACTTTTAAAACTAAAAGAAAAGTACCCAAGTGTTCTAGAGGAAGTTAGAGGCAAAGGTCTGTTAAGAGGTATTAAAGTTAAAGTAAATAATGTTGATTTTCTTAATCAATTATTTGAAAATAAAATGCTAGCTGTCAAAGCAGGTGACAATGTTGTTAGATTATTACCTCCTTTAATTATAGAAAATAAAGAAATTGATGAAGGGGTTTCAATTATTGAAAAAGTATGTGAAAAACTAAAATGAAACACTTTTTAGATTTATCGCTCATACCTAAATCTGAGCTCCATAACATTTTATCAGAAGCCAAGAGAAGAAAAGGAAAGCAAAGCCAAGCCGGCAAAGTTGTCGTTTCAGAACCATCGAATGCAAAAGATAAATTGCTTCTGATGATTTTTGAGAAACCATCAACGAGAACAAGATTATCTTTTGACTTGGCCATGAGACAGCTTGGTGGTGAGACTATAGTGATGAATTCACAAGATATGCACCTCGGCAAAGGTGAAGAAACTATTGGCGATACTGCTAAAGTGATTTCAGGATTTTCTGATATTGTTATGTTTAGAACCTTTAAGCACCAAACGCTTTTAGATCTATCAGAACTTTTGACGATACCTTTAATTAATGGATTAACAGATTCAAGTCATCCTTGTCAGTTATTAAGCGATGTTATGACTTTTGAAGAAAAAAAAGGATCTATCAAGGGTGCAAAAGTTGCATGGGTTGGTGATGGAAATAACGTTACAAATTCTGCAATCGAGGCTGCTGTACAATTTGATTTTGCAATTAATATTTGTGTGCCTCAAAACTATTTGCCATCAAAGAAAGTTTTAGATTGGGCTCAAAGTCAAAACGGAAAAGTTGAAATTTTTCATGACGTTAAAGATGGTGTTAAGGGTGTTGATTGTATTATGTCCGATAAATGGATTTCTATGGGCGATGATGGTGATGTAAAAAAGAAAAAAAAAGATTTAAAAAGTTTTCAAGTGAATGATGAATTATTGTCTATTGCAAATCAAGATGCTGTTTATCTTCATGTTTTGCCAGCTGCTAGAGAAGAAGAAGTTACTTCATCCGTCATGGATGGACCTCAGTCTTTAGTTTGGTTACAAGCAGAGAATAGATTGCACGGACAAAAAGCAATTATTGACTGGTGTTTATCCAGTTAACCTCTCCAAAAAGCAGGCAGAAATAAAACCAATACCGTTAATAATTCTAATCTTCCAAGCAACATACCAAGAGATAAAAGCCATTTAGCTGTATCCGTTAAAGTAAAAAAGTTTCCCTCAGGTCCAATCATAGGACCTAATCCTGGGCCTACATTGGAAATTGATGTTGCTGCAGCAGAGACTGCAGTAATTACATCAAGACCGGTTAAAGAAAGAAGTACAGTTAAAATAAAAAACACAAATATATAAAGACAAACAAAAGCAAGAACTGAGGTTAAAAATTTATCGTTAATATTTTGCTTATTGTATTTAACTGGAAATATTCCATGAGGATAAAACATTTGTTTAATTTGCCTATCAATAAATGAGATTAAAATTTGAAAACGAAATACTTTTATTCCACATGTAGTTGAGGCTGAACAGCCACCAATAAACATTAAGAATAGAAAATAAAATAATGCAAAGTTTCCCCAGGCACTATAATTTTGTGTAGTATAGCCTGTTCCAGTCATTATTGATGTTACATTGAAAGCAGCGTCTCTCAAGGCATATAAAGGATTTTCATTAATATTCATTACAGAGTGAATAAAAATTATTAATATAGAAATAAGTAGTATTAAAAAGAAACCGCTGATTTGTTTATCTTTAAAAAAAGTTAGCCAGTCACCTCTTCCAAATTTAATATAAGCAAGAAAGGGGATGCTACCCGATATAATAAATACGATGGCAACAACTTCTATGGCTGTACTATTAAAATAACCAATAGACTCAGTATAAGTCGAATACCCCCCAGTTGAGACTGTAGTTAATGCGTGGTTAATAGCATCAAAGGTATTCATGCCTGCTACAGAGTAAGAAAAGAAACAAGCTAGCGTAATATAAATATATATTTTTGAAATTGATAAAGCGATCTCAGTTGTTTTGGGTACAACTTTTTCAACCTCCATCCCTTCGGTTCTAAATAATTGCATCCCTCCAATATTTAACAAAGGTAAAATAGTAATTGCCATCACAATAATTCCAATACCACCTAGCCACTGCAACAAAGATCTCCAAATTAAGGTCCCTTTAGATGCCAGTTCAACAGTTGGCAAAATCGTAGATCCTGTAGTTGTAATACCAGATACACTCTCAAAAAACGCATCAGTAAAAGTTAAATCCAATGATGAAAAATATAAAGGCAGAGCCCCAAAAAAAGAAATCGAAAACCAAGCCAAATTGGTCATTAAAAAAGCTTCTCTTACATTTAAAGTTTTATCCTCAGTTCGACTGATCAAAACGATTAAGGTTCCAATAAAAGCACTGAGGATTGCTGTAACGAGAAAATGTTGCGAACCATCACCAATGGTTACCTCAACTATATGAGGAATGATCATAAAAGCTGAAATTGTAATTATTAAATATCCAATAATGAGAAATGTTGTTTTTAATCCAGTATTCATTTCAAAGCAGTTAAAAGGAAATTATATTAATATTTTTTTTAGACAACGGTTCAAGCGTTTGCAATTTGAAAAATGTATAATTTAGCCTATAAACAAAATGTTTATGAGTCAGGAATATTTATCCTCTATAGCATGGCCATTTGTTGAAGCGAGAGCCATTTTAAAAAAAAAAGGAAAAGCTTTAGAAAAAAAAGGTCATGTCCTTTTTCAAACAGGATATGGACCAAGCGGACTACCTCACATAGGAACTTTCGGAGAGGTATGTCGAACAACAATGGTTATTCAAGCTTTTAAAAAAATTTCAGATATTCCAGTTAAACTTTATACATTTTCTGATGATATGGATGGTTTGAGAAAAGTTCCAGACAACATACCCAACAAAGAATTGTTAGAAAAAAATTTGAATAAGCCCTTAACAGCTGTTCCTGATCCTTTTGAGAAATTCCCAAGTTTTGGTGAGCATAATAATGAAATGTTAAAATCTTTTTTAAATAAATTTAATTTTAGTTATGAATTTAAAAGCTCAACTCATATGTATCAATCTGGAGCTTTTAACAATGAATTAATTAACGTTTTAAAAAACTATGAAAATATTATGAATATTGTTTTACCCACGTTAGGACCTGAAAGAAAAAAAACTTATAGTCCTTTTTTACCTATATGCCCTGAAACTGGAAAAGTTTTAGAAATTCCAATTATTGAAATAGATACAAAACAAAATGAAGTTGTCTTTGATAATCATGGAAAGAAATTTAAAACGAAAGTTACAGACGGTCATTGTAAGCTACAATGGAAAGTGGATTGGGCGATGCGATGGTCTGCTTTAAAAGTTGATTTTGAGATGTATGGTAAAGATTTAATTCCAAGTGCAGAGCTTTCA
>Ga0255766_10002451_pt1 | contig 16522 bp, 14 predicted proteins | sample 071ome_23_FD_179966 | JGI IMG/M metagenome (GOLD analysis project Ga0255766, IMG submission 179966) | Coastal salt marsh microbial communities from the Groves Creek Marsh, Skidaway Island, Georgia - 071403BT metaG (version 2) | ecosystem: Environmental > Aquatic > Marine > Intertidal zone >... | reverse complement strand
AGATAACCCTAAACAATTGTTAAAAAATAAATTAAGTTATGACTTCGATAAGGAATTTCTAAATAGAAAAAAAATGGGATTTGTTTTTGATCTAGAAAACTGGATTTATAGTAACAAAGAAGAAGTGTTGTCAATTATTAAAAAACTAGATTTTATTGATTTAATTAATGTAAGAAAACTTTTTCTAATTAAATCAAGGATTAATTCATTAAGAATTTTTAAACTCTTAGTGATAAGTGTATTTATAGATGATTATAAATTAATTTCTAACAATTAAAGATTTAAAATATTTTGAAAATTTTTCAATATTGTTAAACTCATCGACAGTTTGTTTTCCATTCTTTGCAATTGAATTTAGTAAAGAGATATCATCCGAATAATATTTTATACATTCTGACCAGCTAGATAAGTTATTGTCTGTAAGAAAAATTATATTTTTTTTATCATGAAATTTATCGTTATCCCAAAATCCATCTGTTTTAGTAATCATTACTGGGGTATTTGTAGCCATAGCCTGTAATGCAACGCTTTGTCCACTTGGCTGAGTTGTGTTTTTTATTGGCAATACAACCAAGTCGGCCTTTCTATACTCATTTAGAATATCTTCATCTGTTAAAATGTGAGTTCTCCAATCACCTTTAGTGAAAAATAAATTCTTATCTTCGGTCACAATAAACTGATTGTTACTTGTAATCACTGTGAAGTCATACTGTTTATTATTTTTAATTAAATTATTTAATAGCTTGTAGTCTCTATTTTTATCATTTCCTATAAAAAGAATATTCTTAATTGATTCTGTTTTACTAGGTTCTCCTTTCCAAAAATTTGTATCAACTGAAAAAGGTATATATTCAAATTTTTTAGACTGCTTTTTCATATATTTAAAAGCTGCCTGCATCTCTCCTTTACCAATGAAAAAAACTTTATCAGAAAATCTTAATGAAAAAGTGATAACTAATTTACTAAGAAAATTTCCATCTAAATATTTATCAACTAGACCCATTGGGAAAAAAAATACCTTCTTTTTATAAATCAATTTGAAAATAATATTTAGTGGCAAAGAGGTCAAATAGGACGTTTCATTAATACAAATAATATATTCTGAAGATTTTAGAATTTTAAAATTTTTAATACTCAAAAATTTATTAAAGTATATAGGTAATTTAAAAACTTTAATAATTAATTTATCAAAAAAACTTGTTTCATTGTTTTTTAATTCAATAAAATGTGTATCTTCATAATCTTTTTTTAATTCAAGAAACCCGTAAAAAAAGTCACTTGCTATTTTGTCTTCTCTAGAAAGTTTTTCTCCTCTTCCCCCTGAAAATATATAAGTTATAGCATTCATTTGAATTCAGAATTCTAAGGCTTTAATAATTCTCTACTTTTATCATTTTTAACTTCTATCTCAAAATGAAAGTCATGTTTAAAATCTTCAGGATTATGCGTTGAGTTTATTATTGTAATTTTTTTTGTATTTAATATTTGTGATATTTGCAGTTTTGTTTCTTTGTCTAAATTAGCAGTTGACTCATCCAAAAACAAAATGTCGCATCCGCTAGCAAAGGCTCTTATAAAAGATATTTTTTGCATCTGGCCCGATGACAGTGTTTTATTTGTAATTTTCTTATCAAGAATATTTTCATCAAAATCATCAAAAATTTTGAATTCTTCTATAAGTTTCATGAGATCAGAGTCATTTATCTTCTGTTCAGTACCATAATTTAGATTTTCTCTTAATGAGTCCTCAAGAATTAATGGTGAAGCTCCTATATACCCTATTCTGCTAGATGATCTAATAACCCTTCCTTTTTCCGGATTTAATGCACCAGCTAAAACTCCTAGCAGTGTGCTCTTTCCACTTCCATTTTCACCAGTAATGATATAGTGTTTGTCTTTTTCAAATTGAAAAGATAGATTATTAAAAAATAAATCTTCACTATTAGCAAATTTAAAAGATAGGTTTTGCATATCTATTGAGTATTCTGAATCTTTATCTATCTTACTTTCAAATTCGTTTGAGATTTGATTATTGTTTTCAATAAGAAAAAGTTTTTCTAAATGAATATGTGTATTAAATAGTGAAGAAAGTGCAGCATTTATTCCTCCAATTGATTGCACAAGTCTTAACGTAACACCAATAAATTCAAGTGTTATTAAATTACGTACCTGATTAATTACAAGAATTATGGATATTAGAAAAACAGCTATAAAATTCGGAACCGATGAGTTGATGTCTGAATATTTAAATTTTCTTTTTTCAGATTTATACAGAGACTTTAAATTAGTATCAAAATTATTTAGTTCTTCTTTTTGCGTATTTAAAATTTTTATTAAATACAGATTATCAACAATGCGTTGAATATTTCGAAGAGAGTATTGTGAAAAATGCCATGATTCATCCATTGCCTTTCTACCCTTCATCAGTAAAACCTTTGTGGGATAATAAAGAACTACTATTGCACCAATAAATATAGCCAAAACTTGAAAATTAGAATATGACAAATAGATAGTAAAAATTAAAACTTGGATAATGCTTGAAACAATATTTGCAAAAGAATTAAAAAAATATGCAATATGTACACTCAAAGTTTCAATATAATAAGTTGCATCAGCAAGCGAGTAATTTCCCTTTTTATATACTTCCTTCATTAAGTAAAGTTTTAAACTACCTTCAATATCTTTTGTTAATGAAAAAATGTTGTACTTTCCTAAGAAATTAAGAATATATCTAATAACTACGATTATCGGAATGGAAATTGCATTATCTAAAATTAATTCTATATATTGATTTTCAATTACATTTTCATTTGTTAGTAAATTAGAAAAGCATAAAATTATAGCAATATCCGCAAGACTTATTCCATTAGATATAATTGCAGAAAATATAATCCTGATTTTTTTTCTTTTAATATTTGTTAATCTTGAAACGTAAATAACATCTTTAAAAATTTCTTTAAATTTTTTCACATTAAATATATTAATAAGGGTTTCAATTCAATTAGATATTTATTTATTTTCTATAAAAAATAACAACCTAAATTTTATTAATTAAAAATTATTTTTGTAAATACTCAAGCCTGCAGCAGTTGAAATGTGTGTAAATTCGCTACCATTTTTATTTATATATTTAAGCACCTCATATTGTTTAAATGTATTGATATCGTCTAAGCCAAAATATTGAGTTTTTCTATATAACTTTTTAAATTCTATAAATGTTGAAAACTCTCCTCCATCAAAAAGAATAAAATCAAACTTAGTTGGTAAGTTTTGGTATATATTGTTTATCTTTTTATATCTTCTTATATCTTGCAAAAGCCACTCAGAATTTTCATTTATTAACCCATGTTTTGTAAATTCAATGGATTCTGCTTTTGGTAATTCTGCAATCTCAATAATTCTTCCCAATCTAAGGTCAATTTTATCTTTGTTATTACGAAAATTTTTTTTAGCTCTTTTATAAAAGGTTTTATCACTTTCAATTGATATGAATCTAAAATTTTCATTATTTTTATCTAAAGCTTCAAATATTGTCTTAGTAGACCCCAGTCCATTCCATGTTCCAATTTCTAATACAGACTTTATTTTATATTTTATTAAAAATTCATATAAAAGTTTTCCAGGAACAGAATCTCGAGTCATTTGCCCTTTATTATTTTTTGCAAGTTTATAAGACCTAAGTGAATTTTTAAAGTTTTTAAATACTCGACTATTTGTTAAAAATTTTTTTAATATTTTCAATATGTTTATTATAATATTTAATTATTTATTTAATATTGCACTTATTAACCTAGAAATAACTAAATATGATTAATAAAAACAAATATATTTCTTTTTTATTAATGGGTGGATTTGGAAATCAAATATTTCAATTTTGTAAAGCAAAAGAATTTCAAGATTTAGGATTTAACACAACTATTGATACTTCTAATTATGCAAAATTCAAAGGTGAAAATATGTACCCCAACATTCATAGGGAACAAGTATTTCCAATAAATTATTTCGGCTTTAAAGAAACTCCAAAAAAATTTAAATTAATTTATAAAAATTTACAAAAAGTTAGAAAACTACATTTACTACCATTTTTACTTAATCCTTCAAAAGAAATAAACGATCATAATATTTATGAAAAAAAATATAAAAAATATAATATGGCAATAGGATATTGGCAAGATGTATCTTTAGTTAAAAAATACAAAAAATTTATTATTGAATCTCTTTCAAAAAATGAAATACTTTTAAAAAATTTTAGTTCTAAGGCTGCAGCAGGATCAACACTACTACATGTTAGAAGAGGTGATTATGTTAATTTAAATGAAAATCTTAATGATAATTTTTATCAAAAAGCACTTAATTATTGCAAAAACCATATTGATAATTTTAATTATCAAGTTTTTACAGATGACTATAAATGGGTAACAACGAATAAACTTTTTAAAGACGCAACATACATTCATTCTGATAATATTTCAATTGAAAATACAATTGAGACTTTTGGGAAAATGGTAAATAATGAAAATTTTATTATTGGGAATAGTACTTTTCCATTAATTGCCTCTGTATTAGGTGAAAAAGAAAATTCAAAAGTTATAGTTGCTGATCCGTGGTTTATAAACAAAAAAAGGAATCTGAATATTCCGGACAATTGGATAAAAGTTGAAAGATAATTTAAATATTAAATATATCTATAGAACTTATTTTTAATGTATCATTTTATTTAATGAAAAAAGTATTTTTATGTTATTAAATAAATTATTAACTAAAAATATTTATATTTATCTATATATTATTTCCTTTAATTTAGTTCTTTATTATTTAAGCACTCATAATTACGAATATTCTCTTATGAGAAAAGATCAAGAAATTATGGTTTTAACTGCTGCAAAGATGTTCTATTTTGATCTAAATACCTATGAAGCTGCATGGAACCACCATACTCCACCAATTTTTTATCTTTTTAAATCAATCTTTTATTTTTTTGACTTCTCTAATATATATTCCGGATTTTTTCTTCTTTATAGTATTCTAATTTTTTTCATAAATATCTTATTATATAAATTGATTTTCAAAATAACTTGTTCTAAGTTTGCTGCCATTTTATTTTCATGTATATTCATTTTTGATATTTCACACTCAACCATTGGAGAAAAAATTTTATTTGACAACAGGACAATTGGAATTATTTTTCAGATATTAATTTTGATTAATTCATTTAAAATCATAGATAAGCAAAATACCAAAGATATAGTTGCTTGGTCAGTTGTAGTTGCAATTTGTTGCTTCTTTCTTGAGAGTTATTTAATTTCTGTCTTTCCAATTTATATTTATTTAATTTTCAAAATCGGAAAAAAGTTTATTAAATATTCTTTAGTATCTTTCTTTTTAATTAGCGCTTTATATTCTTTAATTTTATTTTTAAAAGACGAATTGTACGAAACAATTCAATTAAACTATATTTTCCATTTATTTGGAACCAGTACAAAAAGAATACCATTTGATATTTTTGTGCAAAATGGTTTTTTTAAGCCTAAATTAAATTGGTCATTTTATTTACTTATTACCACTTTTATTATTGTTTTTTCCTTTTTTATATTCAAAAGATTTAGATATTTATTTGGTAAAAGTCTTCCGTATATTGAAATTTTGTACATTTATTTTTTCTCTGAAGTTATCCATTTATTTGTATCTGGACCAAGGTTTACAAATTATTTTCAATTAATTCTCTTATTTGTTTTTATAATACCAATTATCAATTTAACTATTTTGTTTAAAAATTATTCAAAAGAAAATTTACTTTTGTTTAGTACTTTTTTATTAATTTTTGGATTATCAGTTTTTGACAACATGAATGAAATTCTCCTCTATAGGCTTGACGATGAAAATACTGTATCAAATCTTACCTCTGAACAAATAAACCTTATAGATTTTTTAAATAATCAAAATGATGGTGAAATATACTTGAACTATATATGGGGTTACGATAATAATCTTGAAGTATATTTTAGGACTAACTCTTTGCCATCTACAAAAATGTGGTGGTGGTTTAATATGTATTATTCCCAAAGTGGTGATTACATTTTTGATTCCAATAAATTTTATAGTAAAAATCTTGATAATATTTTCATTCGTGACCTAGAAAGAGAAAAACCTAAATACTTCATTATTGAAGACAATTATATTTCTTTACCAGAAAATTTTAGTGATTATCTCGAAAGTAACTATGTACTAAATAAAGATTTATCAGGCTATAATGTATTTAAGATTAATCGCTAATTAGGCTCTTTTCTATACTAGAAACATAAAATGTATGTAGGGGTGTTTCTAAAACATCTATATCAAAATTCTTAATATCTAAATTACTAATCAATTTTTTTAAAATACTAGATTCAGGATAAGAGAAACAACAAGGGTCATTATCAGAATAGATTAACTTTAGAGCTCTATTTGGATTAGCTTTTACAGCATTTGATATCATAAAATAAAAATCAAAATAAGAAAAATTTTGAAAAAGAGAAGACTGAAATTCTTTGTGATCATCAGTGAGTTCATAGTAATAGTTATCTAACTCAATAGGCATTGAACCTGAATGGAGTATAACTTTGTCAATTTCCGGAATCAATATAGATATAAATAAACCGCACCATCCACCACCAGAAAATCCAAACAAATCAACCTGTTCATAATCAAACTCACTAATTAAATATTGCACTACATTGTATTGGCTAATTATCATAAAGGAAGTGAGGTCAACTTGTCCATTATTAGACACAAAATAAAATTTGTCTAAATGTTCATGTGAGCCTTCAGATGTAATATCAACTGTATAATTTCCATCTTTTGTAGGAAATGAGTAATTACTGGTATTTAACCCTTCACCAATCATATCAAGGAGTATTACATCACATTTTCTAGAAATGTTTAAATTTAAAATTTCTTTTAATTTTTTATCATCATTTAAAATTTGGTTTAATTCGTGGCCTCTGTGGTATATAAACAAACAATTAGCTGAATTTTTTGTATTTTTAAAAAATAATGATTTAATATTGTTTCCGTATAACTCTGTATTGATTTCTATTAAACTAAATCCATTTTCATTTTTTAAATTCTGAATTTTCAAAACTGGATCTATCAGATCACTCGATGTTAGCAAAATATTTGATAAATTATTTTTTAGTAAAGCAAAATTTTCATTTTGGTCATTACTTTTATTTTCTATTTGTTCAATTGATAAATACCTATGTAAAAGAATGTCTGTTTCAAACGAAGTTTTCAATACGTTCAAAGAAATAATATTAGTGATAATTAAAACGATGAATATAAAATTTATATTTATTAATTTTTTTTGAACTAATTGATAAAAAACTAAAAAAAATACAACTACTAAGTAAGCACTTCTAGGAATAAGTCTTGAATAATTAAAAATATAAAAAACAAATAAGGTACATGATGTAAAAATGAAATAATATTGAAAATTTTCTTTTTTAATTTTCTTGTAAAAAAAAGAAATTAATAATGATAAGCAAATATTCTGAATCAAAATTACTTCAAATAAATTTAAACCATATGAAAAAAAGTAAAATATTTCCAATTCAGAAATTAAATACAAATTTTTAAAAATTAAAGATATTTTTTTATATATCACTTCTGATGATTCAGGGTATTCAAGTGCATTATATGAAAAGAAAAAATTCAAAATTGTAAAATTCATAAAAAAATTATGAAAATCATTACTATTTTTTTTAAAAAAGGAAATTAATTTAAGATTCATCAATTTTTATAATTTGTGAAAATACTTGAATACTTAAAAGTAAAAAAACCATCGAAATTATAAATATAGGATTTCTATGAACAAAAACAGAATTTATTACTTTTTGATATACAACAATCAAATTTAAAAATATCGAAATTATAAATAGAGAAAAAGAAAATTTCCCAATTGCATATTTTGCTGGTCTAGTAAATCCATTGGTCAAATAAAACAGTATTCCATCAACAATTACAGGAACAATTCTTCCAAACCCGTACTTAGAAACTCCCTTTGTTCTTTCTGCATGTTCTACTTCTATCTCTGCTATTGAAAATCCACGTGCATGTAGCATTGGTGATATAAATCTATGCATGTCTCCTTTAAAAGTTATGCTTTCTAAACATTCTCTTTTGATTACTTTCAAACTTGAGCCAAGATCTTTAAACTCAGACTTTGTAAATATCTTTAAAATTAAGTTTGCGAGTTTAGAAATAATTTTTCTTAACAATTCATCTTTTCTATTTTTTCTATAAGAAATCACAGCATCAAAATTATTAGAATTATAAAAATCATAAAGTTTTTTTAACTCTTCTGGAGGGTTTTGGCAATCTGCGTCAATTAGGCCAATTACTTCTCCAGTGGAATTTTTTAACCCTACCTCTATACTTTTTGATTGGCCTAAATTATATTGGTTTGAAATTATTAAAGTTTTAAAACCATAAATTTCGATATTTAAGATGTCCTTTAATGAAACGGGGCTTCCATCATCAACAATAACCACTTCTAAATTTTTATCATGCTGAAAAGCTTTACCAATATCATTAAGAAGATTGGGTATGTTCTCTTCTTCTGAGTAGGCGGGAATGATTATTGAAAGTTGTTGATTATTCATAATATTTTATAATTCTACCTTCAAGTGGTAGATTTTAAATAAATTTTATTTAAGAATTAATGTTTTTATATAATAAAAATAAGAAAGTTATTTTGCACTGAATGACTATTATTAAAAAATACTTAGATTTAAGGTATGAAATGAAAAATAGAATTATTAAACCAAGCCTTTTTATTCTTGATGTGGATGGTGTGCTGTCTAGTGGACAATTTCTATACGACTCAAGTGGAAAGCAATATAAAATTTTTGGCGCACATGATAATGAAGGATTAAAACTTATTTCAAGTCATATAAAAATAAGTTTTATTTCTGCAGATAGTAGAGGCTTCGAAATTTCCAAAAAAAGAGTTGAAGACTTAGGATTTGAAATAAGTTTAATTGGTGAAGATAAAAGAGAAGATTTTTTTGAAAAGTTGAATGATGAAGTTGTATTCATGGGTGATGGTTATACAGACTCTCTAATTTTTGATAAGGTATTTTATTCCATAGCTCCAAAAAATGCTATCTCCTACGCTATTGAAAGAGCTGATTTTGTTACAAATTCAAATGCTGCAGAAGGTGCTGTGTTTGAGGCATGTATCCATTTAAAAGAAAAATTTTTTAATGAATGATAAAACAGCATTTATTATTCCTTGTTATAACGAACAAGATAATATAAATGATTTAATTGATAGTTGCAAAGATATAATTCAAAAATCAAATGACGAGATTGAATTTGTTCTAGTAAATAATGGTTCCAAAGACTCAACTGCAAATCTGATAAAGCAAGGAAGTAGTGCCAAGATTCATTTTGTGAATATAGACCAAAATATAGGAATGGGAAATGGAATAAGAAAAGGTTTAGAGTATGCAATTGAATCAAAAAATTACAAAAATTTAGGATGGACTCATGCTGACTTACAAATTCCACAAGAATCATTACTTGAAGCTTTAAAAATTCTTAAATATCAACAAAATAATTCTAAAAATATTTACATAAGGGGTAGAAGAAGAAATAGAAATAATTTTGATATAATATTTACATTTTTAATGGCATGTTACACCACAATTGTAAAAAGAGGCCTCTATTACGATATCACCGGTTTGCCTGTGTTAATTAATGATAATTTAATAAATAAAGTTTTGTTTGATGCTCCAAATGGTTTTGCATTTGATGTTTTTACATATGTTAAAGCTAAAAGAAATGGAGCTAAAATCATTAGGTTTGATGTTAACTTTGGTAAAAGAAATAAAGGAACTAGCTCATGGAATACTGGTTTTATATCAAAATTAAAAATGTGTAACTACTATATCAAGGAGATATGGAAAATTTAATCTAATTTCCTATAGTCGTCTTCGAGCCTAATAACATCGTCAAGTTCAGTTGTAGACGACTCTAAGTAAACTGCATCACTGTCTACAGCTTTCATTCTATGTATTGTTCCAGGAGGTAGAGCTACAAAATCACCTGGTACAAAAATTTTCCAGTCGTCATCTATTCTTATATGCAATTCGCCCTCAACAACATATATTGTTTCATGTTTTTTTTCATGATACTGCAAAGAACATTGATGACCTTTGTTCATAGTTAATCTTTTTACAACATAATTATCATTAATCTCTAGGAGTTCTTCTTTTCCCCAAGGTTTTTTAACTATTTCCATTATTGATTTTCAACTAAGCTTTGTAATTTTTCTTTACCATAAAAGTATAGTAGTTTTGCATATGGGTCATGATGAAGAGGGGCAATATTTAATAGAATAAGTGAAGCTATAATCTGAATTTTATCCCATGAGTAATCCATTTTTTCTGCATGGTTCTTTAAAATAGTTTCACAATCCACCAAAGATTTTTTTTGATAGATATCAAATTTAACATCTGTACCAGCTATTGAAATTTCAAAATGGTTGTCTCTTATTATTTTATGATTTATCCAAAGCCCATGTAAAAGTTTTCCTAAATCATAATAAAGATCTCCATATCCAACAATATCACCATATGATGATCTCCAATCAATAAGTGTAAAACCTTCTTTTGTCTTCAGAATATTTTCAAAATGTAAATCACCGTGAAATAAACAAGGTATTGAGTCGTAGATAATATCCCAATTTAAGTTTCTTAAAATAGATTCTAACTTTGGATACGATTTTCCGTTTATTGTTGAACTATTATCAAAATATCCGAATTCCTCTTGAAATAAATTAATTCTGTCATAAGTCTTGTCATAATAAAACTTTTTTGTATTATTTTTAAAGTTGCTTGCTTCATTTTCATTAAGAGTAAGTTTTTTCCATAAATTTTTTTCACACCAGTTTAATAAATTGTTAAATTCTTCATGGGGACTTAATAAATCTGCCATCAATTCCCCTTCTTTATATTTATAAGAAAAAAAGTTTTCGGTATGGTTTTCAATTTGAGGAACTATTTTGTTAAGTAAGTTGTTTCTTGTAACTTTTTTTAACAAGTTTTCAGGACTCTTATCAAACTTTATTACATTGTCATTAATAAAATATATTTCTTCAGTCGTCTTGCTTAGATTTTTAAATCCACCTAATTCTTCTTTTGCATTATTAATTCCATTTATTGATCCGATATCAATCCAATCATCTGCCAAATAATAAGCAGTTTCCCCACCTATTTTTTTTATAAAATAATCTGATTCTCCAATTTCAACTGATATATCATCTAAAAATTCCTTAAACGCTTGGTAGTTTTTTATAAACGCAACTCCTGTGTAGGTGAAAACATTTTCTAATTTTTCATTTGTCTTATCAAAAAATTTATTAACTGTCATACTTTTTTCATGTAAACTAACTGTTCTAAAATCTCTACTGTCAATATTATTTGTTGATAGAACTATTGTGTCTTTGTCAAATTCTGGTATTTTTTTCAAAAAAATAGCATCGTTCGTATGAAAATAGAACGGTCCTTTTATTAAGTTTTTAGTTTGTTTTAGTGTATACCCAAGTCCTGATTTTGGTCCTGAATATTCATCTATTTCAACAAATTGAAAGTTTAAATCTGGGTGGGAAATCTCTAAATACTGTTTTAAAAAACTACCCTTATGACCCAAGCAAATAATAAATTCGGTCTCTGAGGAATATAATGAAAGTATATGTGAAATAATAGCCTTGCCATTTATTTGAATCATTGCTTTGTTTACATGCTCAGTTAGGTTTCCTAATCTTGAACCAATTCCTGCGGAGGGGATTAATACTTGGCTAACCATTCCAACCAAAACTTTCTAAGTAGTAATTTATTTTGTATTTAATATTCTCCTTTACTTTTTGGTCTATATCTAAATTGTGTGAAACATTTCTTGCTACTTTACTCTTTAATTCAAGAAACTGAGTGTCTGAAAAAACATAGTGTCCTGCGATAAGTGCTTTTTCATAATCAGAAATAGAAGAGTTCGGTTTTAGCCATTTTTCCCATTTTTTTGAATCATAAGCAATCTTTAAAAACATGTCTTTCTCAGATTTTAGATTGTACTCATCAAAAATTTCTATGTATGTTGTTGTTTCTATAACCCCAAATTCAGGAGCTATATTTGCACCATTAATACCTAGCTCAGGGTAAAGAGTTGCAAATTTTTTACTCAAGTAGTCAGAATTATGTGCTTTTGAAAATATCCCAAAATCATTACAAAGTTTGTTTATTTTTTTAATATTATCAAATTCTACAGTAAAGTCTTCAATAGCATTGGATTCAAATATTCCAACATTTTCCATCTCTAATACCTTTGCGCCATTCTGTATTACATAGAAAAAAGGCTTTTGTATTTTATTTTTATCACAGAATGAATTTATAATTTTTAAATTATTTTCAACTTCACCAATATCATTTACACCTTCTCCCTGCAGCTCTGTCCCAATCTCATAATTTAAAGTTTTATTTTCCTTTTTTGCAAACTCTTCACATAGATACAATAATTCACATGCTCTGTTGGCTGCTTCTTCACTGTCTATATTTTGATTTACGTCTATAGATGTATCAATATGTAGAAAGTCAAAATCACTCAATATATCAACTTTAAAAGACTCTAAAGATGACTTTAAAGCATCTTTGTATTCCTTGAATTTATCTTTTTCAAAATTATTTTGCCAAGGCCCACCGTGATCACGTGCAAGAAATAAGTTTTTTTTCAAATCTTTGTTTTTAACGTACCTAGAAAATATTTCAGTTGACCAATTATTTACATATCCAGATCCTGCATCACTACTTTCAATTTGCCTTCTACTTGGGATAAATTGAATTGGAATATTTCTTAATTGTGCAACCTCTATCGTTGCATCAATACAGTTTTTACTCATTGGACCAACAGCTAATACTGTTTTTTGGTTTTTTATTGCGTTTAGTAGTTTATCAATTTTCATCTATCTAAAATTATTTATAATGATTAATACCTTTTCAAAACAAAGCTATAAGTATTTTTCCTTAATAATAGTTGCTCTAATAATTTTTAGTTTAGTTATTCTATTCTTTGATAACGCAAAATTAAATGAAATTAATTCTTTAGAAGAATTAACCAATCAAGAAATCAATTGCAACCAGCACTATTGGACATTGAAAAATAGAATCGATGACTTTGGTGATTATGATGTTTCAGTAGTACATAAAGATATTTATATTTTTCCAGAAATAGAAAATATTTTCTGTTTAGGTAAAGCTGTAGAAGTAATTTCTGATGGTAATTCTGTTTATGTTGTAAGCGGTATAAATCAAAAAGTTTTTGTTTACATTTGTGTAGCATTATTTCTTTCATTTATAATACTTTTTCAACTCTTTGATAATGAAAAAATATTAATAGTTTCATTATGGGTTATTAGTCTTATTTTTATTCAATTATATTTATTTTCAAGTTTCAGAAACCCTTTAATCAATTTCATTAATCTAATAATTCTCGTCATGTTGGTAGTTTCAATAATTGAATCTTTTAGGCAACCTAAGCTTAAGCAAATAAATTTAATGATTTATTTATTCTGCATAGTAATTTGTTCAGTAATATTTTTAAAATATATTTATTTTGATTACGTTATTTATTTGTCTGTTGGTGCTTTTATATTATTAAAATCACTTCAAAAGTTATTGAATCTTGATAATGCTGATATTGGATACTTAATTTTAATCTCTCATATTGGTTTAATTCTCGGTGGGATAGATTACCCATTAAGCAGAAATCAAATAAATTATTTTCCACCTATTTTTTTTGATTTCGATAATAGCTACTTTAGTGATCATTATTCAAAAAATATGATTTTTCCATATCCTGTTTTCGCAGGTTTGACTAAATTTATTATTAATTTATTTGGTATCACTTCAGTAAATTTTTTAAACTACGTTTCATACTTCTTTGGGCTCTTAATTGTTTTCGTTTTTGTTAAAAGTGTCATTGGGGCTAATTGGAAGAATGTATGTTTAATTTTTACTTTAATATCAGGAAGGCTTACAATTTACTCATTTTTCAAAGACACGGGATGGGATAAAAATGTATACGAAAATAGTTTCATAAAGAGCGGAATAGGTGAAGGCCAGCTTTTAACTCATTTATTTCAACCAACAACTTTTGACGTATTAATATTGCTAGTTATTGTTTTTTTAATAAATAAGAATTTTTTTGCTGCTAATTTAATTTCTTTTATTTCTATTATTCTTCATACATACAATGTTGTACCAATATTCTTAATTTATTTAAGTTATCTTATTACAGATAAAAATTCATTAATTGAGTTTTTTCATAAATTCAAAAATTCATTTTTATTAATACTTTCATTGCCAATTGTATTTTTTACGAACATAATATCACTATCTAGCTCTAGACAGTCATTAATTGAAGCTGATAATATTATGTCAAATATAAGAATCCCAATGCACAGATCGTTCTCTGGTAGTATGTCGCTACTTGGTAGATCTAATAACGAGGTTGTAATTGATTTGTTTGAAAATAACTTTATACAGGGGTTTCATTTTGAAATTGAGTTTGTAATATTCACCGTAATATTAATATTTTTAATAAAAAATCCTATGATTAAAAATATTAATATTTTGATTTTCTTAATGACAGTCTCAACTATTTTTTATACTCATGTTTTCCAAGACAGTATTGTATCAGTACAAATTAGAAATGCTGTACCGTGGAGAACATCTACTATAACATATTTATTTGCTTTGATTTATGTAAGTAATTACCTGACTTCACGATTTTATAGTAAAAAGTTTTCTTTCTTTATCTCATCGTTGATTCTTTATGGAATTTTTTCTTTAAGTGTATCGGCAGATATTAATGATACAAGATTAAGAGAAAGTCTTGAAGACTACGGAAATTTATATAATGGTCGAAACCTTATTAATCCAAATGATAATTTTATTATTTTTGGAACCTCTAACAGTGGAAATCAAAATTCATTTTCATTTATTTCTACTACTCAAAATTATTACGGACATCCATATAAATCAAGTGAAATTGTCGACTGGTATCAATCAATTAATAATATAAATAACTTTTTTGAGTCAATGCCAGATTGTGAAAAATTTTCAGAATTTATTGCCATAACTGAAAGTAATAGAGCTATATTTTCTTCAATAGATTATGTCCCAAAATCAATAACAAATTGCGAAAATTTAATAAAAGAAGATTACCTTGGGTATTACGTATTTGAAAATAGTAAGTAGTTAATAAATTGAAAAGTTTTTTAATTAATAAAATTAATAACTCGGCTTTATTTATTAAGAAATTATATTTTAGGTATATTTAATTTAACATCTAACTTAATTTTATTAAATCAATTTCAATATTTAGTTTTCATAAATATTGACTTAAACATAAGAACTGATCTTTCAATTACAGCATCATTTTTAATAGGAATTACTTTGAGTTATTTCTTAACAAGAAAATTTGTATTTAGATTGAATGATATAAAAGGTAGTATTTCAATGTATTTTCAATTTATTTCAACAAATTTATTGAATTATTTTATTCCAATTGTTGTATGGTTTCTAATTGAATTGGTTTTAAGCGATTATTCGATAGTTTTTTTAACTCTGTTAACTTTTTAATTTACAAGTACATAATTTTTGAAAAAAAATAATTTAATTATGGCTTTCTTATTGTATAAATTCTGAATAATTTTAAATTTAAAACATTAAATCTAAATGGAATATCTCTAATTGTTATATCATCAAAATAGTATTTAATTAATCTGTCCAAATTTTTGATTGAATTTACGTGTTCCCTAGCTTGGTGATAATAGTAAGTTTTTTTATCTACATTAGCCTTAAAAGAACCGAACCACTCACCTATATTCCAAACTATGCTTGGGTCATTTGGCTGTATAAACTCAATTTTTCCACCAGGTTTTAGTGCATTGAATAAGTTTTCTAAAACCTCATGAGGGTTAATTATATGTTCAAGAGTATGAAATAATAGGAATAAATCATACTTATTGGAAATCTCGTTATACGAATCTTTGATTAGGTCAAATTTTATTTTATAGGTATTTTCATTTTGTATATTCTGTTCATCAAATAATTTAAACTCGTAATCAGAAAATGTATAAGAATTGAAAGATTTAAAATATTTGATATTGTTTCCGTCACCACACCCAAATTCAATCACATCCCCCTTAAAATCTTTATATTTTTTTCCAATATAAGTATGGGGTTTTTCCATAAGATAATTTATCAGATTTTTATCTGATAAATTACTCAATTTATAATTCGGTGGATAATTTGCATCCCTCATAGTGGCCAGAGGCAGAATCGAACTGCCGACCCCTTGTTTTTCAGATATGAGCTAACCATTTGACCTTAGTTGATTATAACTTATTCTGTTTGAATATACGCTCGTTATACAGAGCCAATATATCGCAGTTAGCGTAGATTAAAAGAGACTTCAGAAATGAGTA
>Ga0255766_10002447_pt1 | contig 16538 bp, 7 predicted proteins | sample 071ome_23_FD_179966 | JGI IMG/M metagenome (GOLD analysis project Ga0255766, IMG submission 179966) | Coastal salt marsh microbial communities from the Groves Creek Marsh, Skidaway Island, Georgia - 071403BT metaG (version 2) | ecosystem: Environmental > Aquatic > Marine > Intertidal zone > Salt... | reverse complement strand
CACCGCTTTCGCGCATGATTCTTTTTGGTTCTTCTTTCTTATCGATGCGCTCCGGTCTCAGAACGATGTCATCGTTGCTCTGCTTCAGTCGCGCTTCTTCTTCTTCTCTCTCTGGACGACGAGAGAAAAAACAGAGAGAGAGAGTGAGAGAGGGCAGAGTGTGTGTGGAAATCGCGCTTTATTATAACGGGAAGTTCAGGAGAACTTTTCGGGAAACGAACAACTCTCTGCGGGTCTCTTTCAATGAATTAAATTCGTCTTCTACGCGCTACTTTCAAAACTCTCTATCTATTCTTCTAAAAAACTATAAACACTATTCAAAGGCTTTATTTGAAGTCATACTTAACGCGTCGACTATTCCTCGATTTCCATGATCGCTAAGGCTTTCAAAATCTCGCCTAACCGTTTCGATGCTTTGGAGAGCGTCGTCAACTCGCTTCGCGCGTTCGATGCGGGCGCCGCGGTTGAGGAAACGCGTTCGCCGAGGACGCGAGAACACCGGCGCAAGCGGTCCTCGCGGTCGCCTCGACGAAGCGCGGCTAAGACTCGTGCGCCTCGTCTCGCGAGGGAGAGGAGGGTGGCGGCACCGAGCAGCGCGGAGTGTGGGTCGTAACTGCAATTTTCGATGCTTTCGATGAGCACGTCGATTGATCTGGCTTTCGCGCAGAAGTGCGCTTTGGCGACGTCGCCGGCGAAGGAGAGGTTGTGGAGGAGAAGGAGGAGTTTACGTTTGGTGAGGAGAAAGGAATGGGATGATGGCGTTTCTTTTTCGTAGTCGCTGTCGTCGTCGAGTCCATTCTCGTCGTGCACGGTTTCATCGAAGATGTTGTCCGCATATTCGTAACAGTCCACGAGGAGGCCCACTATGTTGATTTTGCACGATCGTAAGAAGAGTCTCGCGCCGTCTTCGTCGGATCCGGAAAGGACGCACAGCGCATCAATGGCTGCGTCGCACTCGATTTTCAAATCAAACTGTGAACGGTTCTTTGCATTCGCCGCTCCCGACATGGAGAAACGAGCAATCATTTCGCAACACTTCTCGATGAACACGGAGCGAGATAGTTGCGCTCGAGTCAGTGAAAACGTGGAAAGCGAGGAGAGAAGCTTCACGCCGCGCGCCATTGTAGTCGAAGGAATGAACTTTTCCTCGGCAAAGCTCAAAGGATCCCGAAGTCGGGTTGTTTTCTCCTTTTCGCGGAAGAGGAAAGAACTGAGGCGATTGAACAAGGACGTTTCGCCGCTATTCTTCGTCGCATTGCAAATGCCCCGCTTAAACTCATCTGACTCGAGGATAAAATTGGTCACCATGGCGAGGTACGCGTCGCGAAGTTCCGTTCTGACGCGCTTTGAGAGCGGCGTCAATGCGACGGTGGTGGTTCGACCAGGAGTAAAAAGAAGAGAAAAGAGCTTCTCAAAGACCAAAACGCCGTTGTAGTTCATCAACGTTGTGTTTTTCACCAACGAAGCTGCTTCTCGAAGTTTCATTGATGACGCGTGCTCTTCTCCTCCTCCTTCGTCATCGTCGTCGTTTTCTTCATCAAACGTTGGAGTCGAGAAGCTCGCGTGTTGCAAAACACGCAAACAAAATGAGATGCCGCGCGTGTCGATATTTTCACTCACAACTCTCTTCAACACGAGATCGAGAGAACCAGAACGAATCATTTCAAATTTTGCGCTCGCGCAGTGGGCGAGTACGTTTTGAAATGCAGACGCGACGGTTCCATACGAATCATCATCCTCTCTCGCGTCATCAATGGCGATACCTCGACCAGTGATGCGGGGTACGAACGCTCTCGAGAGAATGCGAGATAGTCTCGCACCAAGAGGTAAATACGTGTCTTCTTTCGTAGCGTTTCCTGCTCCAAACACTTCATCGCCATCATTTTCAATGTCGATAAGCGGCGGTGTTTTCGGCGGCACTTCATCGGCGTCCTCGTCCTCGTCTTCGTCTTCCTCAGGATCAAAGGTCAAGGCATCTCTGCTCGCTCGTTCGCAACTAAACATCGTTGCAATCAATGCAAAAAGACCTTGCGACAACGGTGACACGGTAGAGGTAGCCGCGAGCGACATTTCGAGCAACGAGCAAGTCGTCTCGCACAAATCTCCTCGCGCGTTATCGTCTCCATGAGTATCCCTCTTCGCAAAACCATCACCTGCAGATGACAAACCATTGCTATACTCTCCGTCGAGCATAGCAGCAATGGCTAACGCAGCTGATGACGCTGCTCGTATTTCGACTAAAGAAAGCATAGCGCGCTCGCCCTTCAATTGCGCAGATTTCAGAACATCGAACAACGCATAGTAAACAGGACTGTTTGGTCGCGCTTTCAACGCATAATCGCTCTCGTAATCGTCCGCGTTCAGACGCTCGCCGACGATGAACAAACCGAGTAATTTTGAAACATTTGCAGACGTTGCACATCTGTGCATGTGGATCTCACCTTCTGCTGCCGTCTTTGTCTTTCTTGGTCGCAGCCAATTCTTTAAACACATATTGAATTCCGAAAAGGCTTCCTTTGCAGTGACAACGTCGACACGCGCGCACGCGACCATGGCGCTTGCAACGCCTCTTGCGACGAGAGGATCCGTGCCTGTGGGTTCTTCGAGAAGCCGTGCAAACGTTATCCATAGCTTTCGTCGTGAAAGTAATGAAATCATTGAGACTCGACCGCCGTTGTGATTGGAACCTGGATCTAAACCAGGCGCCTCGTGGTCAAAGAGCGACGTTTCATCTTTCGCCACGCTCGAGAGAATCTGCGCTACGCATACCGCGGCACGATAACGAGATATAGATGCATTACTCTTATCTATGGCGTGCAAACTTGCGCAATCGAACCAGGTTGATGCGAATACGAATTCTCGGACGCGCTGACACGAAGCGATGTCTTTGACTGCATTTTGACCGTCATCGAGAAATGCCGCCGATAGCATGGCGACCAAATCAAAAATCAGAGCCACGCATCGCGGTGATTTCGAGGACGCTAATGAATCAGCCGAACTCGTTCGCGCGACGAGACTAAGTAAAATGTTTGAAGTGTTTTCAAATGATGCGCCAAACTTTTCTGTCCATATTACAGGCGAAGACGTATTTTCGCACACTTCGATAATCGCGAGAAGGGCGGATTCCAACAACGCTTCTCCACCGCACACATCGTCGAAAGTATTGCTCGAACGAAATTTGTCGAAATGAATCACGATGCTCGTCGCCGTGCGCTCAACGACGCACAGTAATTCTGGAAGACACGACTCGCAAAGCGCATCGGTGTGCAGCATTTTACGCTTCCTCGTTCGTTTCGCCATTGTTGCCAACGCATAGATGGAATCGCAGCACGCAACCAACGAGCCGTATTCAACTCTCCTCCTTGGATTTTTCAAGGCGGACGATAATGAGTTCGTAAACTCGACTGACTTTGCAAACACATTCACAACATTTAAAGACGTGTTCAATGAAACGCGCAGAAGCGCTTCTAAACAGTCCCGGACATCTCTCAAAACTTCCTGAAACGTCAATCTCCGAACACCACTGGCATCGCCGCTCCTTTCTAGCTCGCGTTCGATCGCTATGGGATGCTTCAACCAGACTGGACGCGAATCTTCGATATTGCCGTTTTTTCTCTGTACGTTTGGATCGATATTCTCATCGCGGTCACACGTGCGACGATTTTTTGTCTCCAGAAGTGCTTGACGACACGCGTGCGCGCCTACTTTTGCAATTGCGTATGCTAAAAATCGAACCGCGTGCTCTCTCTCCTCGCCTACTGCTCCCGAATTAGAACTACTACCCAAACACCCACTCAGCAGTCTCAACATGTGCGACCAGAGCGCCGTGTCTTTCACCGTTTTTGGTTTGACAAGTAAAAACCGTTCCCAAATACCAGATACGGTTTGAGTTGAACTCGATAGCGATTTGAGCAAACAATCACCTCCGCCGAGCGCTCGCATGATAAACATGGCATCCAGCAAACTGTGCGCCTCTTCGTGCGAATCCGATTGGTCGAGTCTTTCCACGCAGCTCTTAATCAATGTATCGTCGACGCGCAAAATTGCACCTTCTTCCTCCTCGTCGGCATCGTCGTATATGTCATCAATGCTGTTGAACTTCTTTGAATTTTCAACGACGTCCAAGCCTTTGGCGAATCTGGCGAGCTTCTCAGACGTGATGAAACACAAAGCATTCGCGCCAAAGTCACCGACTGACCTCGCACCCGATACGTTCCACGCGCGTAAATATCCTTTCAAGCGGACGAGTGAAGAAGGATGCGCTCCATTCGTATTCGCGTCGATGTCAGTGAGCTCCAGCACATCGCATTCGAGAAAACATCGTTCAAAGAGTTCACACGTTTCCCCGCACAGAGACGGATATCTCGCGCACGAGATGAACGCTTCCGCGATGGCGTGCGCAATCGGCAACGCGTGCACGGAGTGATAATAATACATGTTGGTGACATCTTCATCAAGTATACCATCGTCACCTTCTTGTGCGTGATACGCTTCTCTCTGAGAGAAGATGACTTCCCGTCGCCGCGTGGACTCGGCGTAATCGTAACGCACATCGTCATCGTCGTAGATTTCTAACTCCTTGGTGCTAGTATTAGTACCTCCGCTTCTATTCTCGTATAGCTCGGACTTCAATCCCAACACCACGTCTGCTAAGAATATCATAGCTTCTCGCTTTAGCGAAACTACCGAGCGGTCTAAATGTAAGAAATCTTCCTCCCTTCCATCATCTTCGTCCCCGCTATTACTATTGCTATACGAAGACGACACTAAAATATCGCAGGCAACTCTCACAATCCCGCTTTCTGGATTTGCCAGCACGAACGCTTGCACGCCCCAGTCGCTCAAAACGTTCTCTCGCAATGCTCGCAAAACTCCAAGTAAAACATCGACGTTCATGGTCGTCTTCAACGTCCGTTCGTACTGCGTCAAATGTTTCCTTAAAATGTCATATTCGCTCTTCTTTTCCTCGTCCATACCTCGTCGTCGTCGTCGTCGCGACACCAGCTTCTTCCCGAATGACCCGTCTGAGCTCACGCACTTCATCATCCTTGGCACTTCAGGAATCCTAGTCACCGTCACCGTCCGCTCGCTCCTCGTTGACGTTCTCAATTCTTCGTCCTCGTATCTCTTCAACCGCCTCCGAATCTCCTCCTCCTTCGCGTTGAAACTTTCTGTTGGTGCTAAAGGAGCTTCTCCTTCCTCCTCGGCGACATAATCATTACCCACTTGCATAACCATCGCTCTTCTCTTCGCTTTAAAGTACGTGTCAATCTCGTCGCTCATCCACTCTTTCCCGACGGTCAGTTTACAATCCGCCGCGATCCGTCGCAGCACCGCGTCGCCTCGTATCTTTCTCATGGTTCTTTGGAACGCAACCAACTCTTGCTTCGTGGATTTTCGAACGAGCGTCAACAAAACAGCCACGACTGGACTGGACGTGCGTTCATTACTACCATCATCGACTTCGACGCGTTCAAAATCCAACGCATTCAGCAACGTCTCCAGCAACTCTTCGTTCGATGTCACGGAAGAAAGCGTCGGGAGCAAATTGAATTTGATTTTGAAATGTAACGATTCCAACGCGCGTTGGCGAATGGATGGGATCGAGTGGTTGAGTTTTTTCGTCGTCAGAGCGATGAAATCGACGTCATTGGTGTCGTCGCGTCTTAAAGTGGCGTCCATCGTTGCCATCGTAAGGCGCGCACTAGCCCCCCGCGCACGAGAACTCCCTTTCCCTCGGAATGTGAAAAAGTCCTCCGTTGTGTGGGGAAGAATTCAAAAAAAAAGAGAGAAAAGAGAAAGGAAAAAAGAGAAAGAAAACCAATTACTCGGAGTGCTACTCTATGCGCATTATCTACCTATTTTACATAATCAACGGCTAAACGGCACGCTCGCGACGACTAAAGGAACCGCGAAACCTAACGCGACTCTAAAAAGTATCCTCCGCAGGGTGGACTTTAAAACTTCCCGACCGATGTGCTCGGCGGATTCGTTCGCGAGAAACACGACGAAGACGTACGCGGACCATAAATAGAGAAAAGCAGTCTCGTCGCCGTGTAAATATCGGACGAATTTGTGACCGAGGTAGCCTCCGCCAACGCCTAAAGTTAACGCTATGGAAGAAAGCGGAGAGACGGTGGAGTTTGTTCCGGAAAGGAGACCAAATTTGACGACTACTTTGGAACAGTACAAACTCGCGACCGACGTGAAGGCTGCTTTGGCGAACGTTTTGGAGACGCACCACAGTTTCTCTAAGCGAGTGGTAAGCGTGGAAAAAAAGACACCAACATTCGAAGGTTTAAACCAGAACGAGGAGAAGGCGGAAGATGACGAGGAAGAGGACGAGGACGGCGAGAAACAAATCTCGCTCTCGTTCAACCACGCGTCTCGAATGACGTTCCACCCGAAATAAACGAGCGCTCCGCAAACGACAATCAATCCCGTTCTCAACGCGTCCGCCACGTCCTCCCTAAAAACTTTCTCCCTGCTCAGTTTCATCTTAAACTCTAAACTCTCCCTCTTCATATCGTTCGAAGTTTTCATCGTCTCGTTCGATTCTTTCTTCAAATCCAAACCGGCTAATTTCGCTTCCAACTGTTTTCGCTCCACCGAGAGCCGCGCCTCGCTCAACGCGTTGCTCTTCTCTTTGCTCAAAACGTCTCGCATTTTCACCGAAAGCTCGAGCACTCGCAGCTCTTCTTCGGACATATTCTGTATGTTTTCTAAAGTCGTGGTCTCCGTCGTCTGAGTCGTCGTCATCACTTTCTGTTCTTCTTCTCTTTCTTCTTCTTCTTCGTTAACTGCCAACGCCGTCCTCTTCTCCTCCTCCTCTGCTTCTTCTCCTTCTCGTTTCATCCGGTCGAACGCGGCCAGAGCGAACAGCGCGACGACCACCGCGAACAGCGCGAACAAACATCTCAGAATAACGCTCAAAATCTCCATCCATTTCTCGTCCGTCCACGCGCTCGTGAGCGAGGAGGACAAATACCGACCGGCGTCGGTGCTGCGTTTCAGAAACTCAAATTGTTGTTGTTGTTCTTCTCGTTCCCGCTCGCGAGCGGCTTGGAAACCTCTCGGCGAAGAAGAAGAAGAAGAAGAAGAAGAAGATAAAGGAACAGACATCACCACCCTCTGCTTTTTTCTCTCTTTCTTCCAATCTCTCTCGTGCACGCACACGCACGCACTCGCGGCGTCCCACGAAAGCGCGATGTAGTGGGGAAAAAACGAACAGCTCTCACTCTCCGTAACGCGTTGAATTTTTAGAACTTTGTCATTTAGGGTTTTGATTCAAAAAATGAAACCCTAAACCTCCAGCGTGGCAAAAAGGATAGGCCAACGTCACCACTAATCCACACGCATTAAAAGCTCGCACGTCCGTCCGAGCGAGAGACAAACACGCCCTCGCGCAAAAAAACGCACCGACGAACAACGAAAATCTCCCGAGCGTCATGTTTTCCATCGCGCAACAACAGCAAACCTCGCTCTCGTTCAGACCGTTAAACTCCGTCTCTTCGACCATGAAAGCGTCGACGTCGAGATCTTCGTCGATGCGTTTTTCCCGAGCTTCGGCCGCGACGACGCCGACGACGACGACGGTGCGAGTCTCCGCGGACGCCTCCGCCGGCGGTAGTAAAAAAGACACCACCGTCGAATACCAGCGCGTGAAAGCGAAAGAGATGGTGAAATACTTCAAAGAGCAGCAGTATCAGCAATTAGTGGAAGACTCGACGGTGTTTGGGTTTACGAAGAAGAATGAAATCAACAACGGGAGATGGACCATGTTCGGCCTGTTAGTCGGCATGATGACGGAATATGCGACGGGCGTTGATTTCATCGACCAGATTAAGCTTTTGGTGAACGTGTTGGGCATCGCGGATTTGGATTAATATGTTCTGGGTCCACCGATGTCCATGTTTGGCTTCTTCTACGTTTGTGAGGCTGAGAACACGCGCTCGCGCGTCCGTCGCCTACAATCAATCACACGTGAGTTTTTAATACAAGTAACATACTAGCAGCAAAAGATACACTCGCACACGCATTTCACGCGCTTCCAGTTCTTCTTCTCTTTTTTTCGTTCGTTTCGATTAATCCCGAGTGCCCGTCGCGGCGGCGAAACAAGCGCAAGTTTCTCCTCTCTTTCAACTCTTCAAACTTTTTCCCCGCGACACACTTGCAGCAGCGCAGAGAGAAAAGAGAGACGCCCGTCGAGAAGACAGCAATCTCTCTCTCTCGCACACGATGCCGTCCTCCTCGAACGTCGTCTCCGAAGAAGAAGCGGAGATGTGGCGTCGATGGGACCATCGAAAACGGTTTCGGAAGGCGCATCGAACCGAACGGTTCGCGGTGAAATTCTTTCTGTTGGCGATTGGAGTGTCGATGGCGTTTTGGTTTCCACGCGGCGACGACGTGAGAGATAATAGGAGCGTTCGTTCGGAGAGCGACAACGACGATGGTATTGCGTTCGAGCATCGCGCGAGCTGGAGGCGTTCGATGCTCGGCGAAGAAGAAGACGCGACAACGAAGACGACGACGAGTTACTGCACTCCGTATGCCATCAACCAAAGCGTGGACAAGTGCTTGCACGTGCAAAAATACGAATGCAACTCGGACACGGAATCGGCAATCACGAATTACCTCTATTTCCACCACTGCACGATGCAAGAGTACCAGACGTTGTCCGTGGTGACGCTGATAGGCGTCGTGATCCTTTCTTTTTACGTTTTAGGGGACACGGCGGAGGAATTTTTCTGCCCGGTGGTTCGCAAAGTGGCGAAGGTGTTGCAGCTGTCGCCGAATACCGCCGGGGTGACTTTGTTGGCGTTAGGAAACGGAGCGCCGGATGTGTTTGCGTCTTTAGCGGCTTTTTCTAGCGGAGATGGTGGGAGCGGAGAGATTGGGGCTGGGATGATTGGTGCTATCGTCAGCGCGGGGATGTTTGTGAGCGGAGGGGTGGTTGGCGCCGTGGCCGTGGTCGCCGCGCCGTTTGAAGTACCGAGAGGCGCGTTCTTGAGAGACGCGTGGTTTTATTTCTTTGGCGCGGTTTTAGTATGTTACGTGGTAACGAGTGGGGAGGTGTATCCGAGACACGCGATTGGGTTTATTATGTATTATTTAGCGTTTGTGTGTTTGGTGATTGTTTCGGACGTGAGAGAGAGAAGGAAAAGGCTGATGCGGGACGGAGGAGGAGAATCGATGAGCGACGTGGTGGGGGGTAATCATAGCGGCGCAGATGTCAAGGAACAACAACTAGTAGGTACAGTAGACAGAGAGATGGGTGTCGTCGATTGGATGGACGAACCGCCGGCGCACGAAGTTCTCGGGGAAAACATCGTCAGATGGTGTCAAGCGCGCGGAAATACAAAGTACGGTTTCTTTAAAGCGCTCGCGCACGCGCCGTTAGACGTGTGCAGACGAATGACGATACCTTCCGCGGAGCCAGAACGATGGAATCGATTTTACGCGTTATCTTCCGTCGCGCTTGGGCCTTTGTTATTATTGCATCAGGTCAAAGACGTCGTGGACGCGCAGGCGTTAATCGGGAACGATTTCGTGGGTTTTTTACCGCTGTGGATGTGCGTTTTGATACCGTCGACATTGGTCGGGTGCGCGGTTTTCGTCGCGTCGAATCACTCGTACCAACCGGAATATTGGCCGTTAGCGCTCGCATTAGCGTTTGGAACGTCTATAGTTTGGATTTCTTTAGCGGCGACGGAGTTGCTCGAATGTTTGACAGTTCTAGGACACATTTCCGGGATATCTCCGGCTGTTTTAGGGGTGACTGTCTTGGCGTGGGGGAACTCTGTTGGCGATTTAGTCGCCGACGTTGTCATAGCAAAAAGTGGCCAACCAACCATGGCGGTTGCGGCGTGTTATTCAGGTCCAATGTTCAACATGTGCATCGGTTTGGGTTTAGCGTTTGCGTTGCAAGCTATGGAGCTATCACCGGCGCCGTTGACGCTACTGACGCACGCAAACATTCCGATTAGCTTCATGTTTTTGTTCGCGAGTTTGCTTTTAAGCTTGACGTATGTTCCAGCAAAACGGTTTCGGGTGACGAAGCCTTTCGGCGTGACGTTGATTTTGTTATACGCGTTGTCGAATATGATTATGATTGGCATCGAAGTTGGCAACAACTTATAGTTAGATATATGCAATGTATTGCTACAAGAATAATTAGTTTCAAGTCTAAAAAAATCTGAACTAACCTAATCTACCGACTGTATGCGTTCTAACGATGTCGCACCGCCTGATAATATGCGCGTAGATCGATCGACGCGTAATCCCGTGACGCTCACCAATTTCGCGCTATTTCTTACGTCAATTTCCACCATCGTTCCCACGCCAGCGGCGTGTTGTCGCTTTGCATTCACTCGAATATCTTTTAAATACCGGCAATTTCTCGCTCTTAGCAACTTCAAGTTTGGCGAGTTCAAGAGTATGCACTGGATCTGTTTGCATCCGCTCATTTCAACGGAAACCAAAGACGTGCTCGGTATGCGCACTTCTCGCATACTCTCACTATGTAATCCTTCGCAACGGTAGTGCTCGAGATTTACTGCCGATTGTAACAACTGCCGATGCACGTTCTCACTAAGTGCGTCGCATTGGTTCATCGAAAGCTTTCGTAAACTTTCAATTTTACTCTCGATAGAACTCAAAGCTTCGAATATGACATCATCGCTGTGAATCTCTGAAGATTGATAAACTATATTCTCCAGTTTTTTGCAAATGTCGAGAGACAGCGTGTGCAACGATGGCAAGTAATATAACTTGAGAGTGTGTAACTCTTTGCAATTCACGAGATTTAGCACCTCTAAACTCGGCAAATACGTAAGATTAACAAATTTCAACGACTTCGATGCACTCAAGTTCAACTCTTTCAACTTCTTGAAGCTCGCGCAGGGATTAAACTGCATGTTTGGGGAGAAAAGGATACGCGTCGTTGCGCTGCCCGACAAGTTCAAATATTCAACCGAACAGTCTTCACCCACATGACCGTACTCGTCTCCGTCGTCATACGAGTGATAATGAGAAGGGTTATCTTCTAACATCCATGATTCGGGATAATTGATATTTAACTCGCTGTTTCTCGATGCGTCCAATCGCTTCAACCTTCGAAACGCTGCCATGTAAAAGAACAGATCGAAATAATGTTTTAATCCGCAATTTGAAACGTTCAACTCCACAACAGGTTTGGGTACCCATATCGGCATCGGTATACCACGTCTTTCAAGGAATTCCTTACACATTTTTCTCATCTCATCCTTGATGGACTTTCCATAAGCGAATTTTTGACACAACAGCTGTACAAATGGATTGAACGATGGGGGTACGCATTGCAAACTCGATTCTTCGACCCTGCGAAAGATTTCCTTACGAACCATGTAATCCAAAAGGGCTGAGGGGCGAAAACCGATACCGGACGTCGTTTCGCCGATTTCTTCGCCCGTATTGTTCCCGGAAAAATCAAAGGAATGACACTCCCGTGCACTTTCACACAAAATTCGCAAGAAGTCGCTAAAGTCCAATCCGCTATTCGTAAATCCTAATCGACTGACATTCTTGTGTGAATGAGTGAAGACGAGAATTTCTTTCATCATTTTAAGCGTGCGCTTTCTAGGAGACAGACGTTCAGTGTAATCTAAGCGTTCCAGCGGTGGTCGATGGTGATTCAATTTATCGACAGTCACGCCAGTCACGTTTGGATACGCCAGCAAAATGTACCTCACATCTTCTTCTCCTCTCACATCAGAGGATCGTAACTTAAAATTCCCAGTCGCCCGCTTCCTTTGTTCTTTCACGTCGTCTCTCAGCTCCTTACATGTGCACGCGACGGCCGCCGCCGTCCTCACGCCTACTTTTTTCAAGATGAGATCTCGCACGTGCGCCGGAATAACAATCAGAGGAGAAGAAGAAGACGGTTCGTCGTCGACATCGCCGCTCTCCTTTGAGCGCGCTTCATTGTCCCGTTTCTCGCATATCCTCCAATTTTTCTTCTCGAGTCTCTCCTTTTCCTCGATGCTCTTGATGCCCATATCTTTGACGAACTTTTGAAATTCTTTCTTCTTCAACCGGAACTTTTCTTCCTCGTCGAGCATGGAGTTGTTCCATTTGTCCAAACCAAAAACGTGTTCCAGAATCGCTTCTCCGAGCCCTTCGCTCGTCACAGACTCTTCCCCGTACGCCGAGCGCATCCACTCTTTGAATTCCGCTTTTTGTTTCTTTTCGTCTTCTTCGGCCACATTTCCCCGCACAAACTGAATCCCTCCTCGCATTTTATTCTTGTTGTGTTCGTGGTTCTTTTGTTTCGGTTTGCTCGAATTCGAGCGATTGTTGTTTTTATTAGAAGGGAACTTGAAGCCGTCCGGGTCGCGGTCCTCCAATTCCATGCGGGCGAAAAGTTTGCGAGGCATCTTTGCGCGAGTTCAAGGGACAGTTTTTGTAAAGATTTACGAGCGTAGGGCAGCTGTAGGGGTCGTTTTTTGTAACTAACTTTTGTTTAACTAACGAGAGATGAAAAATTTTACACGCACATACAAAAGCTCAAAATACAGGCATCTCTCGTTGTTCAAAAGCCCGAGCTCGGAGCCCGATGAACGAGAGACGATTTCCTGACGACGAATTGGTTGCCGTTTACCGATGCGGGCGGTATCGGGTGCGCCGTCGTTTCTTCCGCGGCCTCGCTATTTTGTCGTTCGCCCGGCGGCGACGTCGGCGGTCTTTCCCGTCTCTCTTCGGCGCGGCTTTCTTTGGTGTTCGCGTGACGGTGCGTCATTGACGACGGTTGCTCGTTAACGTGCTGGTCGGTGACTTCTGGGACGATCATGTTCATGCGACGCGCTTTCGCGGAAGGAGAATAATATCGGTTGAAAATGCCGATTGAGATGAATGAAGCGACGAAAAGCACGGAGAAAGCGATGAGGAGTTTCTTCGCGCGATTGTTGAAGCCTTCGGGAGGTCTCGAGGTGCTTTGTTGTTTCGCCGCTGAAGGAGGATATATGATTCTATCTTTGAGTCGTCCTGCGTTTGAAAACTCATCGCCACCCATTTCTCGAACTTGATCGTCGTCGGTGTTTGTATTCGCGATGTTGGCTGATCGAAAGGCCTCGAGAAGTTGTTGCGCTCGGCGCAGAGTGTCGGATTCGCGATCATCGTCGTCGTAGGTGTTCGTTTCGGCGGCATCAGCGAGGACTTGCGTGAAGATATTGCGAGAGGAAGACATTATACCGATGACCCTGTCGTATAACGCCATGACTTCGTCGGTATTTGCAGATGACGAGTTTCGTCCGGCGTTCATGAACAAAATATCCGAAGCAAAACGCACCGCAGAGTCGATGGCGCCTTGTATAGAGTCGTGCACCAACACATTTAAATCGGTGTTTGATGCGCCAGCAATGTTTGCTTGTTCCGATGAGGAGGCATTCGTGACATCTTCGCCAGCGTTGTTTGCCTGTTCCGTAGTACTCGTTGTTGTAGTGTTTACCACGGACCGTAGCGAAGTCGAGAAAAAGCTCAAAAATACTTCTCTCAAGTGGGGCGCAAAGTTGGACTCGAACGATACCGAGGTACTTTCGCCGTCGCTTTTGGATGACAAAATGGCATCTTCTATTATTTTCTCGCCCAATAAGCGCACCTCTTCGCTGGTAAAGTTGCCACTCTCACTCACAGTGAAATTTAGCCTTGATGCGGCGAGGTGCAATCGCCTCGAAATCTCCGACTGAATTTCATCCGTCAGCGGCAACGACGAAGTCCCGATTCCAGAGAGTGATTGCACGATGTTATCATCTCCTGATGATGACGTCTGAATAGCCTCGATCAAGGACCTCAACGCATCTCTCGGTTCAACCGCGTTTAGATTTTCAATCACCCGATTTGCAAAGGTCCCGTCGCCGAGAACGGCGCCTTCTTCGCCGGACTGAATGACATCTTGCAACATCCTCGTTAAGAACGCCTCTCTTCCGCTAAAAAAATCATCCTCACCTCCGAAGGATTCCACTAAGCTCCCATCGCCAAAACTTCCATCCGCGACGCTTTGCATCAACCGGCTCAGAAACGCGTCCCGACTCGTCGTCGCGCTCGTCGCGCTCGTACTTGAACTCGTCGATCTACCATCATCTTCGCTGCTGCCACCACTCAACCGTTCGTAGGCTTCTTTCAAAACCGCCCACGACACGCCGTCTCCGCCTCTGCTCTCTCCGAACGCTCTCACGACGTTCCAAATCGCGCTCTGATCGGTCTGCTCTTCGGCGAACGCGCTCAGCAACGCCTCTCGTAAAAAATCAAACGCCAAAGGTGAAGAAGAGGAGGAAGAAAAAGCGGGGTAGTTCGTTTGCTCTTGTCCGCGCGCGCCCTCGAGAAGAAACGGTACAAAAACCGCGACGAGAAAAAAAGCAAACGCGCGGAAGAGCACCCGGTGCTTCCAGCGCGCGAGAGAGGGACTTCGTCTCGTCATTTACTTTTTTTCTGTGCGCGCGCGCGGGGTTCTTCTTCTTCTTTCTCGGGAACGACGAAATGGGAGATGCGGATCTCGAAAATATTTTTGGAGCGTTTTTTTCTCCGGTTGAAACCCTAAACATGTGTACTTGAATTTACTCCAAAGCGCTCTCGACTCGAAAGCGAGAGAGAAAAGAGCGCGCGCGAGAGAGAGAGAGATCGACCCCGCTTTATTCGCCCCTTCGAGCGCCAACGAGAGAAAGAGAGGAGAAATCAGCGCGAAACAACAAAAAAAGAATCATGGGCGTGGCGGAGAAGCGCCGGTTAAAAAAGAAGCTCGCGAAAGCGAGACTTCTGGAGGAGAAGAAGAAGAACTCGGCGCCGGCGAAATCATCATCGACTCCCATCATCGATGGAAAGAAGAACAAAAAGAACGAAGAAACGGCAAAGAAGCGGGAGCAAAAGAGCACGGTGGAGGTGGAGTACGTCGCGGCGCCGCTGGAGACGTTGGACGCGGACATGCCGGAAGAGATGCGGCGAGTGTTCGAGGCGTTCGTGGAGAAGCCGGCGAATCACGGGGAGAAGGTTTTGACCAAGGAGGAAGAGGACGATCGAATCGCCAGAGAGGAAGAAAAGAAGAAGAGGAAAAAGGAGAAGAAGAAGAAGAACGGCGGAGAGGACGACGGAGAGGAGTTTTCTTCTTCCGACGACGACGACGACGAAGAAGAAGAAGAGAAAAACCGCAACGACGGGTTAACCCGAAAGCAACGAAAAGAGATGAAAAAGTTACAAATTGCAGACTTGAAGCGCGTGTGCGCGAAGCCGGAGGTGGTCGAAATATGGGACACGACGGCGCGGGATCCGGAATTTTTAGTGTACATTAAAGCGAGTAGAAACGCGGTGCCAGTGCCGAGACATTGGAGTCAAAAGAGAGCGTTTTTAGCCGGGAAGAGAGGGATAGAGAAGCCGCCGTTCAAGTTGCCGGCGTTTATCGAGGCGACGGGAATTGCGAAGTTACGCGATTCGTACGCGGAGCGAGAGGAGCAGAAATCATTGAAATCGAAAGTAAAAGACACGAAAACCGCAAAGTTAGGTCGGATAGACATCGACTATCAAGTCATGCACGATGCATTTTTCAAGTTTCAGACGAAACCGAAGATGACGAGGATGGGAGACTTGTATTTCGAAGGCAAAGAGTACGAGATTTCCTTAGGCGATAGGAAACCGGGTAATTTATCGGATGAGTTAAAAGCGGCGTTAGGGATTGATGGGAACAACGGGCCTCCGCCGTGGTTGATTAACATGCAGCGTTACGGGCCACCACCAGCGTACCCAAAATTACCGATTCCCGGGTTATCCGCGCCTATTCCGGAAGGCGCGCAGTTCGGATACCACCCGGGGGGATGGGGTAAACCGCCCGTGGACGAATACGGGAGAGCTTTGTACGGCGATGTGTTTGGCATAAACGCGGCGAAGCAGACGGCTAGGACAAAGTACGACGAACCAATCATGAAAGGTGATCACTTTTTTGGCGAGCTTGGTTCGGACGACGAGGAGAGCGAATCCGAGGACGATTCCGAGGAAGAGGAAGAAGAGGGAGTCGAGGAGGAAGAAGAAGTAGAAGAGGAGGAAGAAGTAGCAGTAGAAGAAGAAGACGAAGACGAAGACGCGGGTGAACCAGAATCGATCGATTTGCGCAAGCGCTCGTCCAAAACCGCCACCACCGCGGGCGAAGAAGACGAACCAAAAGAACTCTACAAAGTCATCGGCGAAAAGCGAGCCAAAATCGGCACCGCGCTCATGGGTTCCGAACGCGTCTACGACATCTCCGGAACGTCCTCAAAAAAAACCATCGGTTCCGGCGTCGACGTCGCCATCGCCCCAGAAGACCTCGAAAACCTCGACGAAGAAGGTTTGCGCAAAGCCTTCGAGAAGCAAAAAGAGAAGGACGCCTCCGCGCGTCGCGGCGAAGACTTTTCCGACATGGTCAAGGACCACGCGCGCGCGCAGAAACGGAAAACGGACAGCAAAAAAGACGACGGTAATAAGAGCAGCGCCAAAAAGTTCAAGTTTTAATCATCAAAAATCGCGCGTTTTTGTTGTAA
>Ga0255766_10002426_pt1 | contig 16605 bp, 19 predicted proteins | sample 071ome_23_FD_179966 | JGI IMG/M metagenome (GOLD analysis project Ga0255766, IMG submission 179966) | Coastal salt marsh microbial communities from the Groves Creek Marsh, Skidaway Island, Georgia - 071403BT metaG (version 2) | ecosystem: Environmental > Aquatic > Marine > Intertidal zone >... | reverse complement strand
ATGTATCTTTAACAATAGTAACACTACCTTCTTTACCTACTTGCTCCCAAGAGTCGTTATCGTAAAACTCTAGTTTGCTTAAAGAAGTATTGTATCTAATCTGTCCACTTACTGGATTGGTTGGTCTTTCAGCATTAGAACCTGTTGGTGTTCGTACTGCTGAATCTCCTGATTTGAGTTCAGTATTCTTAACATGTCTACCCATTATTAAATTCCTATTGAACTAACTGTAATCGCACACGCTAAGTTAGCAGAACAATTAGCACTCAAATAGTCGCCATCATCTAAAATTAATTTTTCAGTATCAATAACATAGGTGTCGCCTTGTGTAACACTTAGATTTTGATATATTTGAGTTGTTGCATCAACTGTACCGCCACTTGGGACTGCATAGAGATTAACTGTCTCTGTTCCTGTTGTGCCTGCATTACAGATGTAAATTGCTGTGATAGCACTAGCGCCAGAGCTAACATAAATGTTTCCGTCTAGTGTGGTTAATAATGTATTTGCTATTGCCATTTTCTATTTCCTAGAGTATCAATGAAAACACTATTGCTTTCGATTTTGTTACTAATTCGTCTCCTGTTACAGAAGAATTCTGTATGTACAATCCACTGCCTGCTGATCCTGGTGTTGCCGCATATAAGACACTAGCATTTGTTACTGCAGATGGTGTACCTAAACTGTTATTAATTTGAATGTTACCTTCTATAGGAACATTACCACTGGCCGCTAATATTGTTTGTCCATTAACATCTAAGTTGCCACCTAGTTGTGGAGTAAGGTCATCAACAACATCAGTTAAGTAACTACCACTGGCCGCCGCCGTTGCAATATTACCATAAGTTGAACCATCGTTGGTAATTTGCCATTTTTGAAACGTTTCATTCCATCTTAACTGTACATCAGTTTCGTCACCACGTTCAACTTCAATCCCAGCATTAAGAGTTGGTGCTCCTGTGTGCCCAGCGTTGAGTCTGATGATATTATCAAAAATTTCAGTGTTAGTTGTTTCAACAGATGTTGTAGTTCCTGATACTGTTAGGTTTCCAGGAATGCGAACTTCGTTGGCATCTAATATGATAGGATCACCGTTTAACGGATGTATCACATAAGACGCTGATGATAATTTTGTAATTGCCATATAATTCTTCCAGTTTCTATTATTTATGCCTATTAACAGATGATATAATATTCAAAAAAATAGCACTCTTAAAGAGTGCTACTTTCTTTAAACTAAACTGAATTAGTTAGTTATTGCTACTGATTCGTTAAGTGTTGCTGAATCAGCCCATTTCACTTTTGCATCTTCAGCAAACTGTGAACCTGTTCCTGGAAGAACAACTACAGTACGGTTTGTTAATTTCTTAACGTAGTATGTACCGCCTGCTGAGTCAGTAGCAGTAATACGCATTTCACCTTCACCTGGTGCTGATGTAACTAGTTTACATTCGCCAGTACCTTGTGCTGTTGTAACACGATAAGTTTTTGAACCTTTTTGTGCTTCAATATCACCTGCTACTGCTGATGAACCACCTGGTACGTATGCTGAAATAGCAATAGCGTTTGTTGCGCCGGTTGTTAATACACCTGTGAGTGTTAATGTACCTTGTGTACCTGTGTCTGCTGTAATTGTTGGTGCTGATGTATAGCCTCCACCTGCTGTACTAACAACTACACCGTCAATAACACCTGCTGTAGCAGTAACAGTAGCAACTGCTTGTGTACCACCTGGTAAGTCTGGTGCTGAAATTGTTAAAGCGTCACCTGTTGTATAACCTGTTGAGTTGTTAGTACCACCAAGTGTTACTGATGCTAAACCTTCACCACCTACACCGCCTGAATTACGGTTACCAATGAATAATTTTTTAATTGGACGTCCCATTTGTTTTCTCCTTTGATTAAATTGGCGTTCTAGGCCTACGCAGTGGGTACTGCATAAACTCTCTTTCGAGCGAACATTATTATTTATACTCTTATTACTTCAGGAGTTATCAGAAGTTATAACCAAAAAAAAGCACCCCGTAGGGTGCTTTTTAATTTCAAATACCAATAATATCTTACTGGAATGAAAGATTACTTACACCAACTTCTTCTAAGTAATCAGCCGCATTACCAAGTGATGATGCAGTGTTTGATAACTCTACATAACCATATCTTGTCATGAAACCAACTACTGGTTCGAATGTTGATGGGTCAAGTACAACACCACTACTCATTAATGGAATATATGGGCAGTAGAATGCGGCCGCGTCAGCCTCACTTGAACCTTTGTAACCAACTAAAACTGCTTGTGTATCACTTGCATAACCGTCAACATAAACACGCATAGCACCGTTTAATGTACCAACGTATTTTGTGTTTGTAGGTGCTTCAAATGTACCTTCTGTACTACGTGCAAAAGCAGAAGTAGTTGCAGATTGTAACACTGTTAAAGCCGCAGGTGAAACAACAGCCCAGTTACCAGCACCGCGACGTGTACGTTGAGCGATTAAGTTTGCCGCACGGTTAATTGTAACCGCTAATGCCGCATGTTCGTCACCAACGAATGTTGCTGTACCTGATACTGTACTTTGGTTGTATGAATATGTTGAACCTGATAAACTTCTTAATGAAGCAAGAATTTCTTGATCAATTTCAACTGTAATTTCTTGTGCTAAAGCCGCCATGATTTCAGCCTCAACATCTAAACCGTGCATAGACTGTGCGTCTTGTGCCGCTTCAAATGTCCAACGTGCTGATAACTTACGTGTTTTAGCCTCAACTACTTGTTTAAGGATTTGAACGTTAATTTTCTTACCTGGGTTACCTTCAAGTGTTGAAGTAGAAGCCGCTAAACCAGCAGTTCCGTCACCTGAGTAAGCCGCGCCTACCTTAAATGGTGATAATGCTTCATCACCAGCAGTTACGTCGTTTGTAGAACCTGTTGCATTGTTTGTTTCAGCATATCTTACACGTAGTGTATGAATCTGTGCAACTGGTCCAGTCATTGGTTGAACACCTACTAATTCGTTAGCGATAACAGTAGGCATAACACGTCTGATCACTGGAAGAATAACACGGTTAAGTGTAGCAACGTTAGTACTACTTGTTGCGCCACTTGTTGCGTTCTCAGCCAAGTGTTTCTTAGTGTTTTCTAATATAACAGCCATTGTTGTTCTACGTGAACCTTGTAAGCCTTCTAACAGGGCGTCCTTGGTTTCGTTCCAACGGCCTTCTAATAGTTGGGTTGTCATTTCTCTATTTTCCTTTTAATTAAAAGTTACTACTTCAGCCCTGCTAAACGTTTTAACTCGACAACATTGTTGTCTTCTGGTGTTTCAACGTCTGACTTAGCAGATTCTTTATTACCAGTTACTTCTTTACCTTCTGCTAAAACAGACTTTTCGGCCTTAGTTTTAGAAGAATTATTAAGAACTGCTGGCAAATACTTATCGTATGCAGATCTGAGTTTATCAGTTTGCACACCTTCGAGTAAGTCTGACATTACTGTCGCTTTCTCTTTGTTTAACGTACCAAGTAATTCATTAAGTGTGTCCTTACGTTCAGCACTTTCTTTGATCACTTGAATTTCACGTTCTTTAGATTCAACTAAAGAAGTTGATTCTTCAATTTGTTTTGCTTTTTCTGCAATCTCTGCTTCTTTTTCAGCAAGGATGTCAGAAAGTTTTTTGAATTCTGCATTCTCATTTAAATGAGTACCTGCAAATTCGTTAGCAAACGCTTCAAAGATTCTACGTCCAAACATGTTCTCACGAGCAGTTTGAATGTCTTCTTTTAATTGAGTCAATTCTGACCCTAGATTTTCTGTTACTGTGTCTTTAACAAGTTTAGCACTGCGTTTAACAAATGCTTCTTTTAGTTCAGCAAGTTTAGTTTTTGCTTCTGCTACAAGTTTAACTTTTGTTTCAACTACTGCACGTTTATCTTGTTCAAACTCTTTAATTTCTTCTGCAAGAGCGTGGATTACAAATTTCTCTAGTTTAGCCATAGCCTCACCTTGAACTTTGCGATCTTTACGCAACTCATTGATCTCTTCAGCAAGTTTTGAAACAATAAATTGATCAAACTTTTCTGATTTTTCAACCATTTGTTGCTTGAATTTTACACGGTCTTCTGCAAGAGCCTGTTTCTCATCGGCGAACTCTTTAAGTTCAGCGGTGAGTGATTCAGTAACCATCTTGTCTAGAGCATCAACCATTACTTTCTTGTCATGATCGTAGCGACCAGCGAATTCATCACGCATTTCTGCACGAATCTCTTCTCTGGCTTCATTTAATTTAGATTCCCAAGCCTCATTGATTGCGGTTTGAGCCTCTTCATTAATGATTCCACTATCTAACAATGGTTTGATAGCATCTAACATTGTGATCTCCTATTTAATTTTAAGATCTTTGATTAAACGAGTTACCTCGTTTACCAAATACTTCTGCACTTTTTGATCAACACCGGCTTCGCGAGCCATTTCGAACATCTTAGCACCTCCACGCATATTCATCAGTCCTTCGTAAATCGCTGTTGGATACGCATTAGGGGCACTAGGCTGTGCCACTACATCTACTGTGACTATTTCAAAGTCACTAACTTTGCCGTCAGTTTCGTTGACATTACCACTGCCACGTGAACTAACACCTAGTTTCACACCACTCTCCAACATGGTCTTAACTAACGTACCCATTGGAGTTGGTAAAATCTTTAATTTGCCATAGCCGTTTGGTCCATCCATCCACATATCTGTAATCATGTGGCTAACACGGTCTAGGTTAATTTTCAAATCATCTGGGTGGTCTACTTCGCCTAAGACAGAGTAGCCACCGTTGATTTGTTCATTAAGTTGGGAAACAGCATCGGCAATTTCATTTACAGGATATACACGTTCATTGTGATTTTTAACACCACCTTGAATACATATACCTTTCATATATAAGTTCTTGCTTTTGCCGTCTTTACTATCTTCGGTTAAGATTTCCATCTTAGCCGCGTCAAAAGTCAAGTTCTCTTTTAAATATGATGCCATTGTGTTTTCCTAAATTATACTTTTTTAAGAGGTTGTGCTTTTGTATCAGCGTCAGTCATTTTCTCTGACTTAGGAGTTGGAGCACCTTTTTCTTCACCATGTGATGACTGTGGCTTAGCCTCAGCACCTTTTGCGCCACTGTTAGCCGCTACTGGTGATTTAGTTTGTGCACCTTCTTCTGAAGTTTTAGGTGCTGGTGCTTTTTCTTTGTACTCTTTAACAATCTCTTCTTTTGCTTCAGTTTCTTCTGCTTCTTCAACAGTTTCTTCAACAGTTTCTTCTGCTTCTTCAACAGTTTCTTCTTCAGCAACTTCTTCTGTTTCTTCGTGCATTTCTTCTGGCATTGGCATTTCCATTTCTGGTTCTTCAGCGTGTTCTGGTTCTTCTGCTTCGCCTGCCATTAATGCGTCAAATTCTGCTTTAAGTTCGTCTAAAGCGTCTTCTAAGTCTTCTACACGCTCTTCAACATCACCTTCATGCTCTTCTTCTGCTTCTGGTTCTTCAACGTCCATTTCCATGTCGTCTTCTTCTTCACCTTCTTCTTCAGAAATGCCTTCTTCTTCTGCTTCAACTTGATCAACAATTTCACCTACTTCGTCAGTAGTTTCATCTGTTGTTTCAATTTCTGTAACATCTGATTCGTCAACTAATGATTCATAGATGTCACGTGATTTTTCTACCACGATCTCATGAAATAACTCACGAGCCTCGTCATTTTGGTCGTTGATGATATGCTCAATCAACTGTTCAAATTTATTAGCCATTTTATAAAACTCCTTAAGGGTTATGTCTAAATTTAGAATTCTTCTTTTTTAATGCGTCTTTTATTTAGTTGTAGTAGTATTTAATGCTATTATATTAAAATAGCAATAAAACGGTGTTTTTTGAGTGATTTTAGATAGAATCTGGACTAGATTGTGGAGCAGAGTACTGTTTTTTAACTGATTCAACCTTTTCCTCATGCTCTAGTCTACGTACATCATTCATAACTCTTAGTTTGTTAATCTGTGCTAGAGTTAGTTTAGTCTTACGTAGATCAGACTGAGTAAGAGCCGTATTGTCTTCTGACTCTGTACGTCTGTCTTGGGAATTGGTTTCAAATATATCAACTATGTTCATAGTATTATTTACCAATTATATTTCGTCTGCTGGTGGTGTTTCTTCTGTTCCTAGATCTTCTTCAGGCTCAGGAGCAAGAGTATCTAAATCACTTTCTATATCACTAGGACTAATACCTACTGATCGTAATCCACTCTGCGGAGTAGTAGTATCTGATACTTCTGCATTTTCCTCTGCCCATAACTCATCATTTTCTTGTAGTTCTTCTTCACTGAGATCTAGATAACGTTTAAGTAAGAAACGTTTAGATAGATAAGGAATAGGTTCTAGGTTAGTAAATGCCTGTATTCTTGTAGCATCAACTTCTGCTTGTCTATACTTGGCAAAGTTTTGTGGATCATTTAAACGTAATTCAAATAGACTGTTGTCTATGTTCATACCTCTCCAACGCATAAACACTTTAAATTCTTGATCTAGTTTTTCAACCACAAGATTTTGTAAACGTTGACAATATTGATTGAAGCGCCACTCTTGAATAAGAGCAGTTGTTACTCTACCATCATTGTACTGTGCCGCACTTTCGTCAGCCTGTGTTGGTAAGTATGAACTTGGAATACGTAGACCACGGAACAGTTTGTTAGTAAAGTAACGTAGGTCTGTAATTTCGCCTAGGTTTTGACCACCTGGCATAACTTCAACTGATGAACCTCTACCTTCTGCTGTCTGCGGAAAGAAAAAGTCTTCGTTAGTTGAAAGTGGGTTGTAGGTAGCATCCATCATGTTTTGTCCACCACCAGTTTGAGTTGGAATTCTACGTTGGTGAATTTCATTTTTAACACGATCCACAAAGGCCATGGCCATGTGACTAGGCATGTTACCTACATCAATCTTGAATATACGTCTCTCTGGAGCACGTTGTATTCTGTATATGATAATAGCATCTTCTAACAGTTCTTTCTGTTTAAAGATTTTAAAAACTGATTCTAATACTGAGTTACCAAAAGGCCAATTAACATCAAGTCCTTCTGTTAGACTCAGATGTAGAACATGTTCAGCATCAAGCACTGCTTCGTTTTGTGCATTACTGAATCTTGATCCACCACTGTATGGTGTTTTTGGTTGTATGTAACTACCACTTGGTCCACCAATCTGTGGAGCATTAGTATAAGTGTCACTGGTTGACACTGATGTAGTGGTTAAGTTTTGGAAGTTAGGATTAAGATCTTTAATCACATACTGTTCTGGTTCTTTACCTTCTGCTTCGTTAACAATAACTTTGGTAACTTTCTGCATTTCTGTCCAGTATAACTTAAATGTTTCTGGATCACGAACAAACACTTGATCTCCGTATTTGATTACGTTACGGAATAATTTAAATAATCTTTTGTTAAATTGGTTAAGACTAACCCACTGTTGAAGTTGTTCTTTGATAATCTTAACTTCGTTGTCTGTAGGTCTTTCTTTAAAGTAAAGGTTAAACCCTGTACCATTCTCTTCATTTTGTTGTGTACAGAATTCAGCAAGAATGTCTAGAGCGGCATTGACTTCTGAGTCCATGTCCATTTGTTCATATTGGTTGTATCGTTCTGTACGATTTGGATGTCCAATATAAACTTCTGGTAAGGTACTTTGATAGTTACGATATGAAGCATCTACTGAATTATTAGCATTGTTGCCATTACCCAGTGGGCTCATCTGACCAACTGTACTAGTGGCCTTAAAATATTTTTTCCAACTCATTTAATCTTCCAATTATATGCTACTATTATTTATCACTCTAATATGATGACGTTAAAATTTCTCTAGAAGTTCTATTACCTTTTTCTAAGTGTTTGATCATATCATATGTTAAACCAGTTTGGCTTCTAAGTTCTTCTAATTGACGCTGTAATACTTCTAACATCTGTGCTTGTCCATCGCCACTACCTGTTGTTGATTTCATTGTAACAGGTATGCTGTCACCGTCTGGTAATGGTACCACTGCTTCTTTACCATGTAATGTTGCTGAATATCCTGATATTGGTCCTGTAGCAATACCACCACTAGCATATTGTTTTTCTGTTGCTGGGCTAGTTGTTTTATCAATATGTTCAACAATACCCGCTAACTGTGCAGATGAAGTGGCTAAATTTGTTACTTTTTCAGTGATGTCTGCTATTTGTTTTCTTAGATTCTCTTGCCCTACTTGATCATTAGGATTTGTTCTATTTAACTCTTGAGTAAGCATTCTCTGCTTACCAAGTAGACTTTCCATTTCTTTTTCTTGTTCTATTCTTTGTCTAACTAATCGTATTTGATCTGCTAGTACTCGATCTTTATTTTGAACCAATGATAAATCATCAGTACCAGTTAGCATACCAACAAAAGAATCCATTCCGCCTAAATTGGCTCTACCTTCTAATCGATCTAATAATGCTTCAGTGTCTGTTGGTGTGAATTGACTATCTCTATCAAATCTATTGTCGGTGCTACTTCTTCCATAACCAAACTCATTTTTCAAAAATTCTAGTGTACCTGCTAACCATGAAGTAAATTGTTCAGTAACATCTGCATAAAAATCTAGTGCAGGTAATACTTCATCTTGCAACATCATTCTCAAATTCTGCATTGAGTAAATGGTATTAACCACGCTATTAGTTAAATCATCTTGTGTTCTTGCTTGTCCATTAACAGAATCTCTAGCACGTTGAGCAGTTTCGTCTGTCATGCCAGAAACTCTTCTAAATAATGAACTAGTTTGATCACTAACGCCGCCAACCAGGTCGCCAACACCTGCTATTGCGGCTTGGCCAATTACTGCTGTTTGAGGTAATGACTGTTCTAATCCTTCACGTAATCTACCATATGATGCACCTACTCTATCAGCGGCTTCTGCTTGTGATACTGTACTATCATTAAATGTATTAACATAGTCTTGTAATACTCCTCTAATAGCAGGAGTTTGTGCCATCATTACATTAGTCTGTTGATCAACAACTGTACCTAAAGTAACCATTTGCAAGAAACCTTTCCGCAATTCATCAGGCATTAAGGCTATCATTCCGTTAATTTTTTGATAAGCATCTGGTTGTGATTGCTGTAGAGCCAAAATCTGTTGTTGTACTGCCATGTTTTGAGAAGCAGTTCTTGCCTGCTTCATTCTTTCTCTGGCATCTTCACCAGTAACAGCAGAAATTACTCTAAGGTTACTAGCATATTCTTCAGTTTGTCTTGCTATCTCAGCATCGCTGGAACGTTGTAGAAGACCTCCTCTACGCATGTCAGCCATGGTTTCTAGTATCAATTCACTTTGTTCTTCAAATGAATATCCTAGTCTTAACAGTCTAGTTCTTGCTCCGGTATCAGCCAACGCCATTGATGCCGCGGCCGCACGTCTTACGGCTTCTTCAAACCCTAGACCTGCTCTAGCAATATTTTCTCTCTGTTTAACAAGAACTTCACCAAACTGCTCTAAATTTAAAAAATTAGCAGTGGCCGCATTACGCATATCAGTAAGACCATTGGTAAAGGCCGCACCAATGTTAGATGCTTTGTAAAACAGATTAACAGTTCTTTCAATTTCTTTAGTTAGAAAATCTATTACTGGAGGTAATGCCTGTTGACCAACTTTGCTAAGTCCTGATATAACAGCACCTGCGCCACTAGCAAGGCCGCCAATGTAAGGAATCATCTTACCAAAATCTTGTATAGCATCGCCTACTGTAGTTAATGCACCAAGTACTATGTTAGCACCAGTTTTTATCACAGTTCCTACAGTCTGAAAGTCAGAACCAGGACCTGATTGTAATCCTTGTGCTAGTGTTGTAACAGCCTTTGTTGTTCCGTCTACTAAGCGTTCGCCAGCCATTTCCATATTTTGTTCTATTCTAGCATGGGCTCTTTCACTAAGTACTCTTTGTTTTTCTTTAGACAGTCTTTCTTTTTCGGCTTGATCTTTTTGTGAATTACCTAGTCGCTGTAATTGAGCATCAATGGTATTAATGGTTGCAGTAAAAGTATCTCCGTCTTTAGAAATCTTACGCATAGTTTCTGCAAAGACACGCATACCTTCTTCTTGGCTTCGCTTAAAGGCATCCATAACTTTTTGATTTTGAGTCGTAGAGGCTCCATATCTTTCTAGGATCTCTATAAATCGTTCCATCTGCTGTATCTGATCGTCATCCATAAGTTATTTTTGCCTGTATTTTTGGTGCTATAAATAGTGTATACGATATATCAATAGTATTTATAGGATTTTAAAACCATGGAAATCAATAATCAGCAGAATACTGCTCAAAACCCGTTATCTAAACATTTTAGGCAACCTAGTATCTATTTCAAACTACCAAGCGAAGGAAAGTACTGGAAAGATGGTAGTCTAAGTTTATCTGCAACAGGCGAAGTGGGTGTAATGCCAATGACTACTAAAGATGAAATTACACTTAAAACACCAGATGCACTGTTAAATGGACAAGGTGTTGTGTCAGTGGTACACAGTTGTTGTCCTGAAATACACAATGCTTGGGATATGCCAGCAACAGATGTTGACGCTACCTTAATTGCTATTAGAATTGCTAGTTATGGCAACCAAATGGACTTTTCTGCTAAGTGTCCACACTGTGAAACTGAAAACGAGTATGCTATTGATTTAGGTAATACATTAAGTTCTATCCAACATCCTGATTATAACGAATCTATTACCGTTGAGGGTTTATCCGTAAAAATTAAACCACAAAATTATGCAGAAGTAAACAGAGCAAATATGATTGCATTCGAAGAGCAACAGATTTTGAGAAGTATTGGTGATATGGCTGAAAATCCACAAGAAGCCAAAGAAAGATTTGATACCCATTTAAAAAATATTATTGATCTCAATGTAAATACTTTGGCTAGTCAAACAGAATCTATTACTACAGAAGATGGCACTGTTGTTACAGACCTAGCATTTATTACAGAGTTTTATAATAATGCTACTAATAAGACTATTAAAACAATTCAAGAGTATGTTAGTAAATTAAATGTTGACGGCGGAGTTAAGCCAGTAGAAGTTAACTGCAACAATGAAGAATGTGGTAAAGAGTTTCCGATAACAATCACATTTGACTACTCGAGTTTTTTCGCATAAGGCTCTTGTCATTGGACAACGACGCAGTCGAAGAGTTAATTAACAGTTTCGACAGTCAGGTAAGGGCCTTAAAAGAAGATGCGTTAAGAATGAGTTGGTACATGCGTGGCGGACTTCCTTACGAAGATGCTATGATGCTGTCTGAATCAGAACGCAAATCAATATCCGAACTAATCAAAGAAAATCTAGAAACAACTAAAAAATCCGGCATGGCATTCTTCTAGGTCAAGGTGTGGCATAAAAGCCACATGCGATATAGTTATCCTCTTGACAAATCACTAAAATGGTGTTATTATACACTAGTAAGAATACCTAAATAATGAAGCAAAGAAACTTTGTTTTATTATTTGGGTTCTTGCTATTTTTAATTGGGGCTAATCCCCGGAGGAAATATTAATGAAAGTATTAGAAAACGTAAAGAAGTGGGCTAACGAAATCGCTCATTTAGCAGTGACTTTAATGGCAATGTTCATCGCTTTAGAAATTTTATTTGGCGGTAACACAGTACCATTTCTTCCAGGCACAGACGTTATTGGTTCTGTAACTGGCATCGTTAAATCACTAGGCAACGAAGGCTTAGCAGGTTTAATTGCTGTATGGGTACTATATACAATTTGGGAAAAGAAATAACTCTTTAATCCCTCAGTATTCTCGAACACTAAAGGACTACGTAGACGCAAGGTAGTCCTTTTTTTACGATAAGTAATTGTATGATATTGAGCCATTCAAAAAAATTTATATTTCAACGCACTAAAAAGACCGCAGGCACTAGCATAGAAGTCTACTTTCAACCTTGGTGTACTACTCCTGAGCACGATGAACCAACTGACAAATATCGAGAAGCAGTTACAAATCAAGGTATTGTAGGCAGTAGATCAGCACCATACGATAAATTCTACGATCACATGCCATGGTGGGAGTTGTATAATCATCTAGGAGATGATGTATGGCAATCATACTTTAAATTTTGCAGTATACGTAATCCATGGGACAAAGCAGTGAGTCGTTTCTTTTGGGAAACTAAAAGAGTTGATTATACAGATATGCCATTTAACGAAGTAAAACGTTTATTTGATTTATTTGTACGTAGACACATTAGAATTCTATGGGATGACAAAGACATGTATGTCAACAGAGGTAAACCAATATTAGACTACTATGTTAGATACGAACATCTACACAGTGATTTAGAAGAAGTCTGTAACAGAATAGATATTCCATGGGAACCACAAAGACTGGGAACATTCAAAGGTGGTACTAGACAACGCAAAGAACCTTATCAGGACTATTATAGTGATGATGGTTTTGTCAAAGGACTAGTAGAAAAACACTCAAGACTTGAAATTGAACATTTTGGATATACATTTTAAAGATGTCTAACGACATCTAACTTCTTCGTTTACACTCGAAGTTCTTTTTTCTAATCTGATTACTTTAAACTAGAATACATTTTATATTGACTTACTCGTATCATCCAGATATAAGTCATAATTCACCTATCCGCAGGCAAATTATGACAAACGCATCATCCGAGTACTGCGTCATACTAACTAACAGAGATTGCTTACACTAGCACGGAGGCGGTCAGCCTGTACCCCCTACTCTTGATTCATCTGGCGGTTACTTGATAATCCCTAGTTAGCGAAATTAACAAGCACGTAGGTTGCTTTTTCTCAGAGCCTACATCATTTGGGTTTTAAACCTAGTTGATTGCCTTTGTCGTCCCGTCCTTGAGTCTACTCTCAAGGGTTCCACGTGCATAGCACGATCTCCTCATAGGACACAGAAATACATCTGCATTAGCGACTGTTAAATGTTCTTTAAATCTTCTATTAATATGTTTTTGACGGAGCCGTTACCTAGTCTAACATTAACGATCCCATTGTAGTTATCTTCTCTCAATAGAACATGTTCTATGATTTGAAAATATACTTCCATATAGTTGGTTTCTCCACGTGTTTTACACAAATATATAATTTCACGTGTGAATTTTTCTTTGCCTAGTTGGTCTATATCTTTGTTGAGCCTGTCTGACGATCCCCAATAGTCTTTCCAATCTGTTTCTACTGTTGATCTACGTTTGTTCTTTTTGCCTTTTAGAGGTGGTCTCTTCTTTACTGTCCAGAAAAACTTACGACCTACATAGTCGTGTCCGTTTTCTGTGTTTGTGATTCTGTATACGAACCCATAGTTGTCATTGATATCCTCAGACTCAAAAGGTTTGCCCTGGTAAGTCCAAGGATTATCATATGATGCCATAATTACATTGAGTTCTTTTTGTCTTGAATTTCAGCACGTCTTGCCTTAGCAAGTTTACCTAGTTCACCTAGTGCTTTACGAGCACGTGCGGCCGCGGCTTTAACACCTTTGCCATCAAATACTTCTGCTTCTGCTACGTAGGCATTAAATTGTTCTACGATTTGTTCATGTATTGTTGCCATTTTATTATTTCCTTATTGAAATTAAACTACTGAAAATCGTCTTTCTATCTCTCGACGATATCTTGCTTTTTCTTTGTTACGCTGTGCTTTTTCAACAGCCTCTTCTAACTTTGCCTTACTCCACCCTTTGATACGGGGTTTTTCGTTTTTGGTAAAGTTTGGATTTGCCTTACGTTTACCTGGGTGTACTCTTGCTGGACCTGCCATTGTATTCTCCTTGTTTCAATATTTAACACCGGTTAACGCCATGGAAAAATTTCTAGTTCAATTCTATTTCTCTCTGCCATTGGTTAGTAAAACTACTTTTATTGTTTTGTTCTGTACAGGTTATTTTACAAAGATAATAAGGATTATCAGAATTCCAAGACTCTTGTATTTTGTCAAACTTATCAATTGAATATTCTGTTGGACCTAACCAACAACAAGGATACAGTTTTCCTTGTGCCGAAATGTAAAGACTGTTTTCACTAAGTGCTTGACACTTTATTTTTCCTTTTTCTACTGTAGGATTATTATACTCTTTTGGGGGATTTAAAAAGTTAACAGGATATTCAATATGTCGTCGGCTAGCCTTGGCCCTAAACCATTTAAATCCTAGTTCACGTGCTAGTTGTTCGCATTCTTCAACTTGATGTTCGTTGTGCTCAAACACTAACATATCCCAATGTGCATTGCCTCCGGCAGATATAAATGCTTGAACATTTTCCATAACACGTTGCCAATTAACATTTACTCTGTAGATATGATTGGTATCTTCTAAGCCATCAAGACTAAAAATTACATAATCTTGATCACAATTCAATATTTGTGCTAGTTTTTTCCACCAATCTGTAGTTCTAATGCCACCGTTAGTGTTCATACCTAGAGTAATATTAGAATTTAGTGATCTAAAATGTTTATAAATTTCTAATGTGTACTTACCAGCGGCTGGATCACCGTAGTCTCCACACATATACATTTTGTCTAACTGTTTAATAGTACCAGGTATTAACAATTTATTGATCTGATCAACTGTTAAATGATGTAGATTATTTTTATCAAATGAAGTATCAAATTCTCTAGCACATTGAGGACAAGCGGCTTGGCATGCATCTGTAGATTCAAGATGTAAAATTTTAGGCAACATCAACGTCGGTATCATACATTGTAAATCCATTTTCTTTGATTACGGTCATTATGTTATTTACACGTCCTGCTAGTTCATCTCTGTGTGATACTAACCAAATGGATTTGTTATGCTCACGAGCCATTTTCTTAAGTATAGCCATGGCATTTTCTACACCACTAGCATCCATACCTGAGTCTACTAACTCATCAATAAACAATAAATTGATTGGTTGATATAAACTTTCCCAAACATCACGGAATGCCCAACTTAAACTTAATATAAGTCTGTTACGCTCACCTCTTGATAAATTATCAAAATCTAAATCTCTACCTAGTTCAGTAATCTCCACAGAAAGGTCATTTAAGAAAGTGACTGTATGTGGCAAACCTATCCTGTCAAGGTACTGTCCTAGGCGAGCATTTAGATAACTTAAATTCTGATCAATGATACGTTTTCTAACAAAACTATCTTTATTAGTCAGAAGTTTATATAGGAAGTCTTGATGTTCTTGTACACGTTTGTATTCATTGATAGGTCCATAATCTATTTCTTCTTCACTTTGCTGTTCCATTTCAGCAATTTGTTCTTCATATGGATCTTCTTCATTTTGTTTAGCAGTTAACTGTAGTTCTAGATTTCCTAAACTTGATCTATGATGTATAGCATCCTCTTGTTTAGAATAGAATGTTTTAGGTTTGTTACCTGCTTCACCTAGTTCTTCTAAAGCACTAACTAGTTCCTGATAAGTTTCTAAATGTTTAGCATGTTCTTGTTCAGCATCTTTAAGACTTGCTTCTTTAGTGGCTAACAACTCATCATGTTTTTCATCATGTACTTCTTGTCCACAAGCATGACATTTATGTTCACGTAGACTTTCTAAATCTGATTTAAGTCCGTTGATAGCAGTTTCTTCACGTTTGTAGTCACGCTCTGCCTGCGTAATTGCTTTTTCAACTTGTTCACGAGCAACCACAGTTTCATTCCACTTGGCTAAGTCTTTGTGCTGTTTGATTTCTTCGTCAATGTCTATCTTTTGTAATTCTTCTAGAGCACCTTTAACTTCGTTAACATCATCTTCGTGTTTCTTAATCCATAGTGCCTGTCTACGTTTGATTGAGTCAACTTGACTTTTCATTTTTTCATTTGAATCTTGTACTGCTTTGATTTTGTATTCTTCTTCTTTAATAGCATCACGTATACGTTTTTGTTCTTCTTTTAACGCATCTGCTTTTTCTGATAACACGGTAATACCCAACAACTGTTCAATGATAGCACGTTGATCGTTAGGTTTAAGTGCTAGGAAAGGTTCTGTGTAAGTGTTAAGTGCTACCACGTGTTTGAACATTTCATGACTCATATTGAGCAAACGTTCTATTTCTTTTTGTGTTTCACGACTGTCACCTTGGGCACTATCTTCTGCTTCTTGTTCTTCACCACCTATGTAAAACTTTAATATGTTTTTCTTACGTCCACGCTCAATTCTGTAGTCAATGCCGTTGTGCTCAAAGTCAACAGTAACTAACATGGCTTTACCGTTGGTTTTGTTAACCAGGTTATCTCTCCTGATGTTAGTTAAAGCAACACCATAGAACGCATATGAAAGGGCATTGATGATAGTGGTCTTACCGGTTCCATTACGGGCGCCACTATCATCGCCTCCGAGATCAATATTTTTACCTAGCACCAACGTTAAGTCTTTACGGTCAAAGTCCACTGCCTGTGTTGAATTACCAACACTCATAAAGTTTTTAACTGTTAGGCTTTTTATTTTAAGCATATTAATATTTTACTATAAATTTCTATAGATGTCTAATAGTAAATTAGGATCATATGTATCGCTTTGGATACTGGTCAATTGATTAGTGACAATAGTGTC
>Ga0255766_10002425_pt1 | contig 16610 bp, 18 predicted proteins | sample 071ome_23_FD_179966 | JGI IMG/M metagenome (GOLD analysis project Ga0255766, IMG submission 179966) | Coastal salt marsh microbial communities from the Groves Creek Marsh, Skidaway Island, Georgia - 071403BT metaG (version 2) | ecosystem: Environmental > Aquatic > Marine > Intertidal zone >... | reverse complement strand
GGAGATCAAATTGAGAAGGATCAATCTCTTGTCATGCTTGAGACAGACAAGGCGACCATGGAGGTTCCTGCCACGCAAGCAGGCGAGCTCGTATCCCTTAGCGTTAAGCTTGGCGACAAGGTGAATGCTGGCGATGTGGTTGGCAAAATAGTTGCTAAGCCAGTTTCTCAAGTTGAGTCATCTGAAAATAAAACAACGCCTCCTGCTCAAGAAACTACAACGGTTATTACACCAATATCTATTCCAGTAAGCCCCAACTATATATCTCATGCTACTCCCTCTATCAGAAAGCTTGCTAGAGAATTAGGGGTAGATCTAACACATGTGAGCGGAAGCGGTGTGAAAGGTCGTATCACAGATAGAGATTTAAAGGGCTTTGTTAAGTCGATCGTACAAAATGATGGTATTAAAAATGCATTACCTGAAATTGCTCATGATGATTATTCAAGCTATGGCGATGTCGAAGAGCGTACGCTAAGCAGAATTCAAAAAATATCTGGGCCCAGGCTTCATGCTAGTTGGGTAAATATTCCTCATGTGACACAGTTTGATGAAGCTGAGATGACAACGATTAATCGCTTAAGGGAAGAGCATAAAGATAATGGAAATAAAATTACTCCCGTAGCATTTATCATCAAAGCTGTGACCAGGGTGCTAAAAGATTTTCCAGTATTTAGATCATCTCTTTTAGAAAGCGATAAAAAGCTAATCGTTAAAAATTATTACAATATTGGTTTTGCAGTGGACACGCCTAATGGCTTAATGGTCCCGGTGATTAAAGCAACCGATAAGCTATCTTTGGTTCAAATATCCACTGAAATTATCAGGCTAAGTGATTTAGCTCGTCAGGGTGAACTGAAAAAGGATGATATGTCTGGCTCGGTTTTTACCATTTCTAGCTTAGGAGGTATTGGCGGCACAGCTTTTACTCCTATTATAAATGCCCCAGAGGTAGCAATCATTGGTCTTTCAAGATCTTATGTAAAGCCAGTTTTTGATGGAAAATCGGATTGGATTCCAACCGAGACAATCCCCTATTCACTCTCATATGACCATAGAGTTATTGATGGGGCTGAGGGTGCTAGATTTATTGTTTCTTTATCTGAAGCGATTAAAGATGATGCCACTTACAAATAAGGAATAAATATGAGCGAACCAATTAATACAGATCTTGTAGTTCTGGGTGCTGGACCAGGAGGATACACTGCAGCTTTCAGAGCAGCAGATCTAGGACTGAGTGTTACTTTAGTAGATAAAGAAAAGAGTTTAGGCGGCGTATGTTTAAATGTGGGCTGTATACCATCCAAAACACTTCTTCATGTTGCCAAAGTCATTGATGAAGCGAAAGACCTTGGTAACCATGGCGTCAATTTTGGGCAACCAAAAATTGAATTGGATCAGTTACGCTCATGGAAGGACAAGGTCATTAATAATCTAACCGGAGGACTCTCTGGATTAGCAAAAAAAAGGAACGTCAGAGTTTTGCAAGGTAATGGATCATTTATCGATGCAAATACGATTAAGGTTGAGTCTGAGGGACAGGTAACCGAGGTGAGTTTCAAATCATGCATCATTGCGGTCGGCTCCGAGCCTATTGACTTAGGCTATGAGGTTGGACCACGACTGATGGACTCTACAGGAGCTCTTGAGCTCAAGGATTTGCCTGATCGCTTGCTTGTAATTGGTGGAGGAATTATTGGCTTGGAAATGGCTACGGTTTATAGTGCGCTTGGTGTCAAAGTTTCTATTGTTGAATTGACCAAAACATTAATACCTACAGCAGATCGAGACTTAATTAAACCATTAGAGAATAGACTTAAAAACCAATGCGAAGAGATTATGCTTGGTGTCAAGGTGACAAATATTACAGAAGATCAAAATGGCTTAAAGGTAACCTTTGAGGGTGATGGTCTGGAGAAATCTGAGCAGCTCTACGGGCGCGTATTAGCAGCAGTTGGAAGAAGGGCGAATGGTTTAAAAATTAATGCAAATAATGCAGGAGTTCAGGTTACCGAGAGAGGAGTCATTCCTGTCGATAAGCAAATGCGAACTAATGTTGGTCATATTTATGCTATTGGTGATGTTGTAGGTGAGCCCATGCTCGCGCATAAAGCAAGTTATGAGGCAAAAATTGCTGCTGAGGTTATAGCGGGTCATAAAAGTTCTTTTGATGCTTCAGTTATCCCGTCAGTTGCTTATACGGACCCTGAGGTTGCTTGGGTTGGTATAACAGAACAGCAAGCTAATGAGGAAAATATTGATATTGAAAAATCTGTTTTCCCATGGGCGGCAAGTGGCAGATCATTATCCAATGGTAGGTCTGAGGGATTTACCAAGTTAATCTTTGATAAAGAAACGGGAAGAATTATAGGTGCAGGTATAGTTGGTACCAGTGCTGGCGATCTAATTGCTGAAACTGCACTGGCTATTGAAATGGGATGTGATGCCTCAGATATCGGTTTAACAATTCATCCACATCCAACCTTGGCAGAGACTGTCGCATTTGCCTCTGAGGTCGCTGAGGGAACGATTACTGACCTTTATATGCCGAAAAGATAACTTTAGCCTTCATTAACGGATGGACACATCTTTGCAAGATAACAGTCATTACATTTAGGTTTTCTTGCAATGCAAATATACCTACCATGGTATATCAGCAAATGATGTATATCATGAAGGTATTGTTTCGGGATGATATTCATTAGGTCATTTTCTACCTTTAGTGGGGTATTACCATTAGACAATCCTATTCTCCTTGATACGCGATAAACATGCGTATCAACAGCAACAGTAGGCTCACCAAACGCAACATTAAGGACCACATTTGCTGTTTTTCTGCCTACTCCAGGTAGAGACTCCAGGTCCTCTCTGTTTTTTGGTACCTTATTGTTAAAATCTGCAATAATCTTTTTGCAGCATGCAATTATATTTTTAGATTTAGCATTATAAAGACCGATCGTCTTTATGTATTTTTTTAAACCAAGCTCACCTAACTCAATAATTTTTTTTGGGGTATTAGCAATTTTAAATAGCTCTTTGGTTGCCTTATTAACGCTCACATCTGTTGCTTGCGCTGACAAAATTACACTTATCAGTAATTCAAAGTTAGTACGATAGCTTAATTCAGTTTTCTTATTACTTTGATGCTTTTCTAATAAAGCACATATTTGATTAATATGATTACGATTCCTCATATTTCTTTTTGGCTTTGTTAATTAATTCAAGCATCAATATATGATTATCTTCAGAAACTGTATTTTTAAAATTATCTTTTGACTTAGGCCTTTGTATTTGCGCGAGCACATAACTAATTTGTTTAGGATGAAACTGAGTATGGGTAGATTCTACTTCAATTAGTGAAATGCAATTGGTTGGGCAAGGATCGATGCATAATTCACAGCCAGTACATAAATCATTGATCACCTGATGTAAAGTTTCATTGGCGCCTAAGATTGCATCAAAAGGACATTCGCGCACACAGACATGACAGCCGATACAATTTTCTGCATCGATGATTGCTAACTTTTTGGTTTCTTTAGGCAAATTATGAAATTTTCATACCTGCTTTAGCGCCATCATCAGCAGTTAAGAGAAAAACTCCTTCATCTGAGGGGCTAGATGCAGCCAATAGCATTCCCTCTGAGGTGCCAAAACTCATCTCTCTTGGCTCAAGATTCGCAACCATGACAACTTTTTTTCCAATTAATAAGCTAGCATCATAGTATTGTTTGATACCAGCAAATATGGTTCTATTTTTCTCTTCACCGGCATCTACTTCGAATTTAATTAATTTTTTGGAATCCTCAACAGGCTCTGCACTTATAATAGTTGCAACAACTAGTTTAACTTTCATTAGATCTTCAATATTTATCATTTAATTTCCTTTAAGAGTATTTAATTGATCCATTTCAATGCGTGACAAAATTGGCGAGAAGTCTTGAATATGCTCTCCATTAATAAGTTTCTTATGGTCGACCCAGAGGAGACTTTCAGCATTAAGAAATAATTCAGATTTTTTTGCAATATCGGGAATTATAGGTTTAAGAAAAATAATTAATATTCTAAATAATTGGATTCCATCAGAACAAACCTGTATAGCTTTGTCTTTTTGATCTTCAGATTTGGCTAAAAGCCAGGGTTTCTCTTTATCTATGTATTTGTTAGCCTCGTCACATAAAGACATAATTTTGCGAATAACTTTTGAATACTTTCTATCTTGATAGTCAGACATTAACTCTAAAGATTGATTTTGGAAATGCGTAATTAAGTCTATGTTATAGATTTCATTAGATAATTTCTTATTATTTAGCTTTGAAATAAAGCCAGAGCATCGGCTAGCAAGGTTAATAAGTTTTCCAACTAAATCTGAATTAATTTTATTAACTAGATCACTATAATTTAGATCAATGTCCTCAATGGTATCGCTCAATTTACTCGCATAATAATACCTTAATATATCTGGCTCAAAGTTTTGAGAGAACTCTTCAGCAAGGATAAAAGTTCCTTTTGATTTAGACATCTTCTCTCCATTCACTGTTACAAATCCATGCGCAAATACAGAAGTAGGAGTCCGAAAATCAGCGCCTTCAAGTACAGCCGGCCAAAATAGACAATGAAAATAGGTAATATCCTTTCCAATAAAATGATAAACCTCATATTTACTATCTTTTGACCAATAATCATCAAAGTTAATTCCATGATGACCGCAATAATTTTTAAAACTTGCCATATAGCCTATGGTGGCATCAAACCAAACATAAAAATATTTACCCTGATAGCCTGGAATTTCAATTCCAAAATAGGGCTCATCTCTACTAATTGTCCAATCTTGGAGTTCGTCTGAAAACCATTCAAATAATTTATTTTTAAGATTTTCATTTAAATTATTGTTCACCCAGTCTTCAAGGTAATCCTTAAATGTATTCAGCTTAAAAAATAAATGATTTGATTTTTTTATGCTGGGCGTTGAATTTGACAATGTAGACTTTGGGTCTATAAGTTCCAATGGTGAGTAGGTTGCACCGCAAGCATCGCAAGAGTCTCCATTTTGATTTATAGATTTACACCTTGGGCAAGTACCTTTTACAAAACGATCTGGTAAGAACATTTGTTTTTCATCATCAAAGGCTTGATCCACAACTTTTTCGATCACAAGGTTTTTTTCTAAAAGTCTCTCAAAAATAAGCTTAGTTATTTCATGATTCTCTATACAATCCGTTGTCACGTAGTTATCAAGACTAATTCTATAAGTCATTAAAACTTTTTTATGCTGTTCTGCTGAATTCTCTACAAGGACCTTTGGAGATATATTGAGCTTTTCAGCAGCAAGCATAGTCGGGGTTCCATGTGCGTCAGTAGCACCGACAAATATACAATTATTACCAATATGCCTTTGAAATTTAACCCAGATGTCTGTTTGGATCCACTCGAGCATATGACCTAAATGGAGAGGTCCATTTGCATAAGGAAGTGCAGCTGTTACCAATATATGTTTTTGGCTCATCTTGTGATTAATTTCAATATTTAAGTAGTGTTATTATATAGCACTAGTAAAAATATTAAGCATTTATACGATGATTGAAGCAACTGAATTAAGTGACTTGCTCGCTGATTACACTGTTCCATTTTTAGGGAAAAAATTAGGGTCAACTGAAGCATCTTTTCAGGCCGAGGAACATGATAATAACGTAAAAATCATTATCACTCTTAGTTTCCCAATGGATATCAAATTCCTTGAAGATGATATAAGAAAATATTTATCAGGCCTAGAATTTGAACTATTAAAACCGCTCAATTTTGAAATTAAATTTAAAATAAGCTCTTATGGGAACACCAACAGTCAACCAATTTCTGGCATTAAAAATATTATTGCAATTGCTTCAGGAAAAGGCGGTGTAGGTAAGTCAACCATTGCAAATGGTATCGCCCGAACACTCATTAATTTTGGCGTTAAAGTAGCCCTTTTAGATGCTGACATCTATGGCCCTAGCCAACCATTAATGCAGTCAATATCAGGAGAAAAGGCAACCAGCGATGACGGTAAATTTATTAATCCTATCATTAGAGATGGTTTACAAGTAATGTCTATTGGTTTTTTAGTTGATGAAAAATCAGCAGTTGCATGGCGCGGACCTATGGCAACCTCTGCGCTTTTACAGCTTTTGAATCAGACAAAATGGGATGAAGCTGATTTTCTTATTATAGATTTGCCCCCCGGAACTGGAGATATTCAGTTAACGCTGGGACAAAAAATTCCAGTCAACGGCTCAGTTATAGTAACAACTCCGCAGGAGATAGCGTTGCTTGATGTGAGAAGAGGCATAGAGATGTTTAAGAAGGTAAATATTCCACTTCTTGGAATAATTGAAAATTTAAATTTATTTACTTGCCCAAAATGCGGCCATGAAGAGCCTTTATTTGGTTTCGATGGCGGAAAATCGTTAGCTGAAAATGAAAATATACAGTTATGCGGCAGTATCCCAATTGATAGAGAATTGCAGGAATCTGTTGATAAAGGCGATTATAATTATTTCTCAAGGGAATCGAAGACCCAGGAAATATTTAAAGAAATTACTTGTAACATTACTGCAAAATTGTGTTCTCTAGGCAAAAATCCAAAATCTATTTTTCCAGAAATCAAGGTTGAAAAAGTATGAGCATAAAGTCCGATAAGTGGATTAGAAGGATGGCTTCAGATGGAATGATATCTCCATTTGAAAGTAACCAAATAAGAACTCTTAATGATCAAAAAATAATTTCATATGGTACCTCTAGTTATGGGTATGATGTTCGATGCTCTGATGAGTTTAAGGTATTTACTAATATAAATTCAGCAATCGTTGATCCAAAAAAATTTGATGATACTAGTTTTGTAGATATGAAAGGGGATATTTGTATTATTCCACCGAACTCATTTGCTCTAGCAAGAACTGTCGAGTACTTTAAAATACCGAGAAGTGTTCTGACAGTCTGCCTTGGCAAGTCGACTTATGCTAGGTGCGGAATTATTGTCAATGTCACGCCTTTGGAGCCAGAATGGGAGGGTCATGTTACACTTGAATTTAGTAACACAACACCGCTTCCAGCAAAGATTTACGCTAATGAGGGAGTTGCTCAAATGTTGTTTTTTGAGTCAGATGAAGTTTGTGATGTCAGTTATAAGGATCGGGGTGGAAAATATCAAGGGCAAACAGGCGTCACCTTGCCAAAAGCATAATCTTGTTACTTATCAAAGATTGATTCTGATTGGAATTTGAAGGTCTTTACGTTTCTGAATTACTTGCGGTTGATTGTTAGCGATTGAGATGCTCTCATTGCAAATATAATCAATTATTAATGGATAGAGAATATGCTCTGCTTGATGAACCTTTTCCTTTAGTGTCGTCTCGGTATCATCTTTACTAATAAGTAATTGACACTGCCCAAGAATAGGACCTGCATCCAATTCTTTTGTGACACAGTGTACAGTTGCTCCATGATATTTATCTTTAGCCTCTAAAGCTTTTCGATGCGTATCAAGCCCTTTGTATTTTGGAAGCAATGAGGGATGGATATTAATTATTTTTCCATTAAATGCATTAACTACATCTTCGTTCAATATTTTCATAAATCCAGCTAAGACTATAAGATCTGCATTGAGGTCTATCAGTAATTTTAAAAGAAGAGCATCAAATTCTTTTTTAGAAAATTTATTTGATGAGATAGCTTGGGTTGGAATATTTGCCCATTTAGCTCTACTTAAACCATAGGCTTCCTCTTGATCGCTTACAACACAAATAATTTTATAATTATAAGTTTTATGATCGATTATGGCTTGTAAGTTAGAGCCATTACCGCTTATCAAAACTACAATGTTTTTGCTAGTCACTCTATATAGATAGTTTCTTTAGAGTTGCTCTCATCAATAAAGCCAATAGAGCAACATTGATAGCCAAGTTTATTTAAGCAATTTAGGGCTAATTCTTCCTCAGACTTATCAACGCATACTACAAGACCAATACCACAATTAAAGGTTCTTAGCATTTCATGCTGTTCAACTCCCATTGATTGTATCCACTGAAATAATTTAGATGATGGTAATGTATTTAGTTGAAGAATGGGTGCCAACCCCTCAGGCAACATTCTAGGTATATTTTCTGTTAAGCCACCCCCAGTAATATGCGCAATCCCTTTAATATTTGACTTTTTGATCACATCTAAGACCAGTTCAGAATAAATAATTGTAGGCTTTAGTAAAGACTCAATAAGATTTTCTTCACCAATTTTAACAGCGAGTGGATTTTGTCCATCTAATAACTTATGAATAAGTGAAAAGCCATTGGAATGAACACCCGAGGATGCAACGCCTATCAGAACATCGCCTTTTGAGATTTGTAATCCATCGATAATTGATTTTTTATCGACTATGCCGACACAAAATCCAGCTAAATCGAATTCACCTTTTGCTGCAGAAGTTGGGTGCTCAGCAGTCTCACCGCCAAGCAAATCTATTTTAGCTATTTCGCAACCTTTAGCGATACTGGTAATAACTATTTCAGCTTGATCAATATCAAGTTTTTGTGTTGAGTAATAATCCAGAAAAAATAGTGGTCTTGCACCTAGTACTGCAATATCATTTACACACATTGCAACCAGATCAATTCCAATACCATTATATTTTTGATATTTTCTAGCTAAATCTATTTTTGTACCTACTCCGTCGGTTCCTGACACAAGTACCGGCTCATCATATCCTTTAAGATCAAGCTGGAAGAGCCCACCAAAGCCACCGATTGAATTTAATTTATTTTTTGATGGAATTTGAGCAGCAATTTTTTTAATTCTTGACACAAGCTCATTGCCTGCTGCAATATCCACGCCTGCATCCTTATAGGTAAATTGATTATTTTCCATGAAAAAAACTTATTCTAAATAAGATGTAATGACATAATTATAATATGAATAAAGTTCCCATTTTCATTAAATGGCATAGTTTCATGGTTTTTATGTTTTTTTTAAATCATGTTTATGCTGAAACCTTTACTGATCTTTTTGAGGTTACCATCAGCACTGATAGCGAGGCTTATTCAAATCTTGATGAAAATGCACTTATTGAGATTGCACTTGATATATTACTTCTTCGTATTACTGGTAGAGATGATCTTCGTCTGATTGCTAATTATGACTCATTAAGACCCTACCAAAACCTGGTATTGCAAAGAGGTTATATAGAGAATGAACGATACTTGGTAGCTTTTATTGAGGAGAGTATTCGTACCTTTTTGAGAGCTAATAATATTAATTTTTGGGGAGAGGAGAGGCCACAAATTGGATTAATTGCAGTTTCCTCTGAAGGTCGAATATTGCAAGAAGCACACTTTCTTGATCCATCCATTGAATATTTTAAAGACCTCAATTCAATGATTGAGGAAGATGCATATCAAAGGGGAATTTTTATAAATTACATACTTACTGATAACTTTTCCATTAAGGCAAATGATATTTTATTTTTTAATTTCAATATCTTGCAGGATATTATGGAGAGTCAAGATTTAGATTATCTTGTACTTTTAAATATCCAGAGTCTCTATTTTGAAGATAGATTTTTTTGGTATTTGCTTGATAAAAATTCTGGCATAAGAAAGATTGAGGCGAACACCTTGTCTGATGGGATCCCAAATATAGCAAGTTATCTCGCATCCATTTATGCCTTTCCCGATTATTCTGAAAATATCGATATTACGGTTTCAGGGATTCGTTCAATGGAGGACTATAATCGCTTAAGACAAAGACTTCGTGATTTAAGTATCATTGAAAATATTCAGTTTAGGTCGCTTATAAATGATAATGTGAATTTACGAATAGATGTAACTGGTGGCGCAGATGCTTTCTCAAAAATTATCACAATTGAAAACTTATTTATTTCTAGTGAAGATACCCTAATCTTTCAAAATATTCCATGATGTCTTTTACTCGATATATCCCCAATGCTATAAGCATTATTAGGCTTATTTCTATTGTACCTACGTTATGGCTGTTTTTGAGAGGTGAGTTTTTCTGGACGCTTATATTAATGATGGCATCGACAATCTCTGATGGTCTTGACGGTTACTTAGCTAGGAAATTTAATTTAGCCTCTAGGCTTGGATCTCTGTTAGATCCTATTGCAGATAAAGTACTTATTTCAACTTTCTTTATTGTTTATGCCTTCTATAATTTTATTCCGTTAGAGTTAATGATTATTGTCATTGGTAGGGATTTGCTAATTTTGACAGGCTACATTAATTTGAGATTGATTGAAGGGCCTTTTGATGCAAAGCCTGATCCCCTAAGCAAAATTAATACATTTATAGAATTTATTTTTATATTATTGATCGTGGTAAATCTATTGCTCGATTTAAACCCTTTAGTTGTAGAAACATTCGCAGGACTTGTTATAGCCTTGTCACTGTTAAGCTTAATCAAATATGTATTAATTTGGAGCGAAAGAGTACTCAGGGCTCTTCGTTTAGTTAATTAGCACGAGTTTTCTCGAGAGAATCAAGCCCATAAAATAAGTAATCAATATTATGAGAGCAAAATATGCTTGCTCCGGATAAATAAATAGATCAGTCAAAAAATACCCTATAGCTCCAATATAAAAAACTGCATTAATGACTAACTTAATCTGAGTCATTTTGATTAGGATAAAAGGTGCATAAAGTATATAGAAGAAAAGCAACTGTAAGAAAAACGAATTGGTGAAATATAAATAAGTTATAACAAGAGCTAGATTAGATAAAAAAATAAACCTAAAAAGAAATTTTAAAGTCATCAATTTTTAAGCTTTATTGCTATCTGAGCAACTCTCTGGCCAAGCTCGTTAGCAAATATCTTCTCTTCTTTAGAAAGGGTTTGATTCCAATCAGTATGAACATGAGTTGCCCCATAATAACTTCCACCTGTTTTAGTGTTTTTAAAGGCCGGTATTGTTGCTGGCAAGCCAACCCATAACATGCCATGATGGATTAGAGGGAGTGCCATGGAAAGTAATGTAGTTTCTTGTCCCCCATGAAGCGTTGAAGTTGAAGTAAAGAGTCCAAATGGCTTCCCTGATAATTTTCCACTGAGCCAAATATCAGATGTTGAATCAAGAAAAAATTTGATAGAAGCTGCAGAATTTCCAAAACGGCAAGGGGACCCTAGGATTAATGCATCGCATGTCATGAGATCATCTTTGGTTGCCATTGGAAGATCTGCATGAGTTAAGTTGGCCCCTGTTGTTAATTCAGAATGTACTTTTGGTACCGTTCGAATTACAGATTCACATCCAGTTGATTCGACTCCAAGAGCGATCTCATTGGCAAGCATCTTTGTTGAGCCGTGCAGTGAGTAATAAACGATTAGTATTTTTGCAGTCATATTCCTAGAAATTCTATACATTTTTCCGGGGGCCTAGCAATTATAGCTTTTTCATCGAGCTCTATAATAGGTCTTTGCAATAAAGAAATATCCGCTGAAAGCTTCGAGAGAATTATATCCTTATCTAACCCCGCAGTATCAAATCTTGCCATATTCTGAGGCTCATCAAGTTTATCCCACAGTTGCTCTAGTTGTTGGATAGGTATGCTTTTTTCTAGGTAATTGATCTGATTAAATGCAATTTGATTTATCTTTAAAAGCTCAAGCAAACTATGACATTTTGAGCAGTGTGGATTGATATAAATATTCATAAATTTTGAAAATTACAAAATTAGTTGACCAAATTGTTTTGATACTCTAAGTTTTAACTGTGATCCTAATTAAATATATTAGCTTAATTTTAATGCTTAATCTCTTGGGATGTGTTGTGCAACCTCCGATCCAAGAAATGAGTGATGCGAGACAATCGTTAAATGCTTTAGTTGCAGAAGGTTATGGCGAATCATCTGAATATTCTCGCGAGATTCAGATTGCTGAAATGCTTTTAGATATTGCGGGTGATCATATCAGACTAGGAAATTATGACTTAGCCCACCAAAGGGCGATTGAAGCAAGAAATTTACTCCAAAGAATACATTCTGAAATTCACTAACTCTTTTGAATCGTCTTTTCTAAATTATCAATATCTATTAAAAATGATTCACTTTCGTCTCGGTACTTTATTTCAATTTGCTTCTTAGATAGATTTTTTTCTGATATTACGATTCTAATTGGAATTCCAATCAAATCTGCGTCAGCAAATTTATTGCCTGGTCTAAGTTCTCTATCGTCAATCGCTACATCAACATTCTTACTTAGGAGAAACTGATATATTTTGAACGATTCATCATCAATCATGTTCCTGTTATCTTTATTTGTAATAGGTATTACAACTACTCTGAATGGTGCAATACTCTCGGGCCAAATAATTCCATCTGAGTCATTATTTTGTTCAATACATGAGGCTGCAAGACGACCGATGCCTATACCATAGCAACCCATAGTCAAAGTTTTTTCGCTTGAGTCTTGATCAGTAATCTTAAGATTAAAAGATTCTGAATACTTTCTACCTAATTGAAATATATGACCAACCTCAATACCTCGCGCAGTGTCAATCATAAAGCTAGTGGTTTCAGTTTGAGCATAATCTCCTGATTTTGCCAATCTTAAGTCTAAAAAGTTTGGCAACTCTATGTCTCTCTCCCAATTGACATTCATGGCATGTTTATCAGATTGATTTAACCCACAAATAAAATTTTTCATATTTTTTGTGTCAGCATCAGCATACATTTTTATTTTCAATCCTAATGGACCAACATATCCAAGCTCTAGGTTAAACTTTTCTTTTGCATCTTTTTGAGAAATGAGCTCTAACGGTTTTTTTATATTAGGTATATGTTCTGCCTTTAAAGGATTTAGCTCATGATCTCCTCTGATTAAGATTGCGATAGGCTCATCATTAATTCCTCTATAAATCAGTGTTTTAAGAATTTTAGATTTATCCAAACCTAGAAAATTTGCTAGGTCATCTATACTTTTTTTGTCTTTAGTTTCAACTTCTTCTAAAGCCCCAGGCAATTCATCACTTTTAGTCATGCTTGAAACAGCTATATTTATTGTCTCAACATTAGCTGCATAATCAAATTCGTTATTGTATCCAATTAGGTCTTCACCAGAGCTTGCAAGCACATGGAATTCTTCAGATTTATCACCACCAATTGCCCCAGAATTTGCGGTGACGATTTTAAAATTTAGTTTTAAACGATTTAAAATATTGGTATACGCCGATCTCATATTAAGATAAGTTTCTTCTAGGGACTGATTATCTAAATGAAAAGAATACGCATCTTTCATTATGAATTCCCTTGATCGCATTACTCCAAAACGCGGCCTAATTTCATCTCTAAACTTGGTTTGTATCTGATAAAAGGTACATGGGATGTCCTTGTAGCTTTGCAGCAATGTTCCAGCTAAATCTGATACTACCTCTTCATGCGTTGGGCCAAGGCAGAAGTCTCTATCATGCCTATCTGTAAATCGTAGAAGCTCAGGTCCAAATTGATCCCATCTGCCAGATTGTTTCCAAAGTGATCCTGGTTGTGCCATAGGCATTAGTATTTCTTGACTGCCAATAAGATTCATCTCTTCTCTGACAATATTTTCGAGCTTTTTAATTACGCGTAGCCCCATAGGCAGCCATGTATATAAACCTGAGGCAAGTTTCTTTATAAGTCCAGCACGAAGCATCAGTTGTTGACTAATCACCTCAGCTTCAGCAGGAGCCTCTTTGTATGTCACCCAGTTTATTCTTGATAATTTCATAGGCCTATTTTGTCATATTGTTAAACGCATGTAACTGATACTGATGTAGAATTAACAGTCAATGGATGTAGAGAAGAATTTACCAAATATAGAAAATAGAAAGAAGGGAGTCTATCTATTACCGAGCCTACTCACAACAGCGGCCTTGTTTTCAGGATTTTATTCTATTGTGGCAGCTATTTCTGGAAATTTCTCGCTCGCAGCTCTGGGAATATATGTTGCGATGCTATTTGATGGAATAGATGGCAGAGTTGCAAGAATACTAAAAGCAGAGAGCAATTTCGGAAAAGAATATGATAGCTTATCGGATATGCTTTGCTTTGGAATAACACCTGCAATTGTTATTTTTCAATGGGGGTTTGATTCGCTCTCGACGCTAGGCTCAGACTTCTTAAGATTAGGGTGGATTTCTGCGTTTATTTTTACTGTCTGTGCTGCATGCAGGCTTGCAAGATTTAATGCAAATCATAATCTTATAGATAAGAAATTTTTTCAGGGCCTGCCATCACCTCCTGCTGCTTCTTGTATTGCGGCCATTGCATGGCTTTCAGAGATTTATAATTTCCCTAATTTTTTAGTTGTTTTTTTAGCATTGACGGTTCCAACAGTATTGGGATTAACGATGGTAAGCAATATAAAATATTACAGCTTTAAAGACTTTGTATTGATGGAAAGAATTCCTTTTGCAAAATTTATCTTTATTCCTTTGCTATTAGCTGTAGTGGCAATTAATCCCCCAGTGATTCTATTAATCCTGTTTTTAAGTTATTTCTTTTTTGCTCCCCTTTTTTTAAGGGAAAAGAAAATTAGTTAGCGATGAATCATGAGCGCAAATATTTGCTAAATAAAATTGGAATAGAAAACTTTATTGAGGCTCAAAAATTAGATATTCAAACTGATCTCGCAACCCTAGAAATCCAAATAAAAAACTGTGAACGATGTCGTTTATCTAAGAGCAGGAAAATGGTAGTCCCAGGTGAGGGATCAATTAGTGCAAAACTCATACTAATCGGAGAAGCTCCAGGTGAAAATGAGGATGAAGTAGGAAAGCCATTTGTAGGTGTATCAGGGGCGCTATTAGATAAGATGATTTTAGCCATGGGATTCAAAAGGGATGAAGTATTCATCACGAATATCGTTAAATGTAGACCTCCAAAAAACAGAAATCCTAATGAGGATGAAATTGTTGCTTGCAGTAATTTTTTAGAAATGCAGCTGCAGTCGCTTAAACCAAAATTAGTTATAGCATTTGGAAGAATTGCGGCTCAGTCTTTGCTTAATACCAACAAACCTCTAGCAAAATTAAGAGCTGAAATTCACAACAGTCCAAAATATGGTTTACCGGTATTATGCACTTATCATCCATCTTATCTTTTAAGAAAGCCTGAGGAAAAAAGAGCAGCATGGGAAGACCTAAAGCTTGCAATGAAATTTCTGGCTCAATAGTTTTATGTTCAAGAAAGTTGAATATAGCGATATACCTGTAATTGTCGTTATTGAGAGTGAGAGTGGGGGGGCTTGGAATGAGAATCATTTTGTGGATAGCGTAATTGCAGGCTATCCTTTTTTTACTCTTTATTCTAAGGGTCAAATTATTGGGTATTATGTTTTTTCCTTTTTTAAGGATGAATCCCATCTTCTCAATCTGGCGGTTAAGCAAGATCATCAGGGTCAAGGCTTCGGTAAAATGCTTATTGAGCATTTCTTGCAAGAAGTAAAGAAGATTGGAGTTAAGAATGTTTATCTTGAGGTTCGATGCTCAAATCAAAAAGCTATTAAGCTATATGAAAAATATAATTTTAAGAGAATAGGAGCTCGTAAGAATTATTATCGAAAAGATAAAAAAAACCAAAAGGAAGATGGTTTGATTTACAATCTAGCAACATAAATGTTACCCAGAAAAACTTTCGCTATCATTTCGCATCCAGACGCTGGAAAAACTACCTTAACTGAGAGATTGTTGTTTAATAGCGGCATAATTAATGTTGTTGGGAATATAAAATCAAAAAAATCAGAAAAATTTGCAACTTCCGATTGGATGAAAATTGAACAAGAAAGGGGTATTTCAATTACTTCTGCTGCAATGCAATTTGAATTTAAGGATCATGTAATAAATTTACTTGACACTCCTGGCCACCAAGACTTTTCTGAGGACACATACAGAACATTGACAGCTGTAGACAGTGCATTAATGGTAATTGATTTTGCTAAAGGTGTTGAGGAAAGAACCATAAAGTTACTTGAGGTATGCAGGTTAAGAGATACGCCTATTATTACTTTTATCAATAAATTAGACAGATTTGGTAAAGACTTTATAGAGCTTATTGATGAAATAGAAGAAGTTTTGCAAATAAAATGCGTTCCCATGAACTTGCCCATTGGGAGGGGTAAAGATTTCCTAGGTTTATATGATATTAAAAATCAGAACGCCATAATATATAAAAGCAATGAAACTCAAATTATTGAGCTAAAAAACCTTAAAGGCTTAATCGATGATCAAATTTATTCAGAGCTAGAGCAAGATATTGAAGTCGTAGAGAATCTTTGCGATTCATTTCAAATAGATTCATTTCTTAAGGGGGGGATTACTCCATTATTTTTTGGATCGGCTATAAAAAATATCGGTATTCAAGAGCTTCTTGATGGTTTTATTAAATATGCTCCTGAGCCGCTTCCTAAAAACACGAACATTTCCAAAATAGATCCATCAGATCCATTATTTTCAGGGTTCGTATTTAAGATACAAGCAAATATGGACCCAGCTCACAGAGATAGAATTGCATTTCTTCGCATCTGTTCTGGTAACTATAAACCTGGGATTAATATCTACCAAACCAGAACCAAAAAGAAGCTCAAAATAAATAATGCGC
>Ga0255766_10002415_pt1 | contig 16626 bp, 8 predicted proteins | sample 071ome_23_FD_179966 | JGI IMG/M metagenome (GOLD analysis project Ga0255766, IMG submission 179966) | Coastal salt marsh microbial communities from the Groves Creek Marsh, Skidaway Island, Georgia - 071403BT metaG (version 2) | ecosystem: Environmental > Aquatic > Marine > Intertidal zone > Salt... | reverse complement strand
GGTTGGTATCGGGGATTCGGTTGTGTATGGGTCGTTTAAAAACGGTAAACCAAACGGATGGTGCGTTTACGTGTACCCGAAAATCGCAGACGTGAGGAAAGCGTTGCTTTCGGAGGAGGACGGAAGAGTGCGAGAGAGTGGAATGAAAAACTTGATCAAACAATGCGATTACATAGTTGGGTATTTTACGGACGGATACGTGCCGCGTTTTGACCAAGACATGAGCGTACGAGAAACCGAAAAGGACGCGTGGTATCGGAGCGCAAAGGACGATCGAGCGGAAATGACCTTGGACGAGGAAATGGATGCCATTTTAATATGCCTCGGTTGGACGGAAGAAACGTACGGATTTGATAACAAAAGTACGTGTGAAAAAATACAATGGTTATCAATTCATGAAATGGAGGTAAAGTCGAAGGATGCGCGACCATTTATTTGTCCGTTCGAGATGAATTCCATTACGACAAATCTCACGTCCATTCACGGTTGCAAAGAAGGTGAGCTCGTCGCAATTTACTCAAGTTATCCGGCAGTCGTGCAACGATTGAAAGGGTCCTCGAGAAGGTGGGATCTTAGAGATAAATTAGTAGCTCTTGAGGATTCATCGGACGAGGAGGAAGACTCCGACTCCGACGAGAAAAGAGGTCAAGAAACCGACGCCGAAAAACGCGGTCGAGGAGGACTCTTTCTTCTTTGCGACGGGCGTTACGATAGGGCCTCTCAAGCTCCTCTCACCACGTACGGTACAAATGCCGCGATACACGTCAAGGAAGAGTTCAATTGCGAGCGCACACCTTTGTACCACTGGAAGATGATTGGGAGTGACTATTGTCTGTGTTTACGCGCGCTGAGAGATATCAAAGCGAATGAACGCATCTCAGTAGGACCAGATTATACCGGGGGATGGCGGTTGAATCCTTACTCCGAGGCAGGCTATTATCATCATCTCATGAATACGCCAGATGAGATTGTATTTGAAACGAAGAAGATGCAGATAACGGCGACGAATAGAAAAGGAAGAACTACTAAGAAAGCGCGGATTGCAGATAGCGAAGAAGAGAACATATCAAACGTTAAAATAAAGCGACACGGTCCGTGGCTTTGCGCGTACATCGATAATGTCGAGCAAGGATTATTGTACGACGAGAACTGGAGAGAAGGCGATGAGGATGGAGACGACGACGACGAAAGTAATGAAGAGAAAGACAACAAAAAAGTCGCTCGCATCGATCGAAGCGTCGTTGGTTTTGAATATATTCGCGCGATGGCAACCATCGCCATCGCGATTGGATGCGCAGCAGAACATGGTTGGCTCGCGCCGATTTTGTATCCTACACAATACGAAAAGAGTCTGTGTCTATCCGAAGGAGGTTTGCTGAAACAGATACGCATTCTAAATTTGGGATTCGGTACTGGCGCTCTTTCCGGTTTTCTCTGCTCAAAATTGAAACACGAAAACGAAATAGTCATCGAAAGCGTCGAATACTCGAAGCAAATGTGTGACGCGATTCTGAAGAACTCGAAGACTCTCGAGTTCCCGAAGTTTCCAAACGAAATCATACACGAATGCTCGGCAGAATGCTACCTCGAAGACGAATTGGAGCGAATGTCTGCATTAGCTCGAGTCCAAGGCTTCAGTTGCGTTTTTCTCGATTGCTACGACGGTCAAGGAAACATTCCCGAGCGTTGTTTGGAAAAATCTTTCATTCAAAACATTCGCGACTGTTTGGAGAAAACGCGCGGCGGGATTCTCGTTTGTAACTGTTGGTCAGGCAATCTCGAAGCGTTGGTTAAATTCCACGACACACTCTCCTCTGTCTTCTCGCTCAGTCGCGAATCAGGAGTAAACCCACAAAACTGGAACGAAACCGTTCGCATTTACAAAGAACCGAGCGGCCAAACCAACAACTGCGTCGTCGTCGCCGTCCGAACGCGCGCGCGCGCGTCCGACAGTTCCGAGAGTCTCCGAGAAGTTCTTCCGCGGCTCTCTCCTGAAATATTCGACGTCCAATCGGACTTTAGCTTTAGCGACTTAGAAAATAATCTAGAAGAGTTTCGGTTTAGTTTTAACGGCGTGCGGTATTGAAATAAACGCCGCGCTATTCGTAATTTATAGCGCTTACGAAAAAATCTTCGTCTCGAACCCACTTCAAAAAAGTCGAAATAAAAAACGCGCCATCTCCCCCAACTACTCACTGGAAACGACGACGACGACGACGACGACGACTTCGAGTTTCAAAACGATGATATCCTCTCCAAAGTCCGCCGTTACCGCCGCCACGCGCTGCTCTTGCGCGCAATTTCGCACCAACGCGCAGAAGAAGCGCGTGGTGGGGGGTTCCTCGACAAAATTCGATCGACGCAAAAAGGCACCGTTACGACAAAATCGGATGTGGACCACCACCGAAGCGAAGAAAAAGAACGCAGATGACATGGAATCGGCGGAGAAATCGATCAAAGCGCCATCGATCCCGTCCGTCGCGGATTCTCAGGACGAGGACATCGATTCGTGCGCGTTTGTGTTGTGCTCGGTCGATAACGATCGATTCGAGGATCGAAGTTTGATGTCCATAAGCATCCAATCGATTCCTGGACTCATGCGAGTGATTTCGTGGCTTCTGGAAGGTCTGGATCTGGAAATTTGGAACGCGAAAATAACCACCGACGACGAAGGGTTCGTGAAGATGGATTTTGAAATCGTGGAGAAGACGTACGACGACGCGTTTGTGAAGTTGACCGATCCAGAGGCGGTGAAAGAACGGATGGAGGATTACTTGAACTTTTGCGTGAGGAAAGACAGAGGCGAGACGGCGTTCGGAGTAAAGACGAGGAGAGGCGTGTGCGTGGATAACGAGAGTAGTGAAGATACGACGATTGCGACGGTCGTGGTGAATACAAGTCCGGTGAAGACGTTGTTGCCGATCTCGAGTGCGGTGACCGCGTTGAAGTTGAAGATTGATTCCGCGGTATTGGTTGGCGGCGAGAGCGACGGAGATTGCGTCGTGGATTGTAAAAAGTGGCGATTTGAGCTCGTAAACGCAGAGAGTGGGAAGAAGTTGAAAAGTCAAGAAGCGAACGCATTGATGTATACGCTCACGCTGTTGGTCCAATCCGCTACGAATGTCACCGGACAAGGAAAAAGCTCGAGTGCTGCGGCGAGAGACATTGCCGAGCCAGAGCAAATTCCTCCCTATTAATAAAAATTAACGAGCGCAAACATAATATATATAAAATAGACAACTGTGTAATTACGAAGAAGAAGCTAAAGCATTAAGCGCTGCACCTAAGGCCCACGCGACTTCGACATTTTGTCCTCGATACTCTATTTGTTTCACGAGACGCACGCTCTTCCAATCGTTCTTTTCGAATCCTTTCTCTAACAAAGCGACGATGTACGTCAAATCTGCGCACAGAAACGCCGCGTCTTTCTCTTCGACGCCTTCAAACGTGGTCAATATTTCACTCTCATCGCCCATGGTATCACACGCGAGCTTAGCGGCGTCTTCGATCTCGTCAATGGTCAATTCACCGTCGATGGCATCTTTTGGAATCAACTTTGCATTTATCGCGCGGTCCCACATGTACGAGGATAAGTACACCTCTTTCGCGTGTTGCGAATTGAAATCGCCACCCCAGGCGCCGTTAAAAGAGCACTCGTCGTCGACTTCGCACGAAACGTCCAGTTTTAACATACTTTCCACGTGTTCTCTGCACGCGGCGTAGTCGGAGTTCTTCTCCTCGTGCCCAGCGGCGACGATTTCTTCGCCCGAGTAGACGTATTTCGGATCAGAGCCTTTCGGTAAGCACGGACTGGACATGCCGTTCGCTTCCTTCAACGTCGCCGCTCTGGCTGCCATTAATCCATACCCTAAGTGCGATTTCACGTATACTTCGAACGGTTTCTTCGCGCCTGGAAAGGATATGGACTTCGAGTACCCTTCCGGCGCTCTTTTTGCGACTTTCTCGTCCATGGCGTGCGCGAGCTGGACGGATCCGCCGCCCAAATCGATCGCCGCGACCGTCACTCCTGATTTCCGACTACGACTACTTTTCTTGTTGTCATTACCCATCTTATCGCTTCCATCACCGTCTAATCTGTTTAATAAATAGTTCAACGCTAACCATTGAAACGCGCCTTCGTCTTCGCCCCCCATGATGGACACGTCTCTCTCGCTCTCAAACGCAAACGGGTACGTCTTCAGCGTTTCTCTCACGCTTTCCAACAAATCGTCCGCCTTCGATTGCGGCTTTAATAACCTCAAACCGGCGGTCGCTCTCACTTCTACCGGCGTTTCCGCTCTCTGCCCTTCCGGAATAGTTTCCATCGCTTTCTCCAGCAACGGTTGTAACGAGTTACCTGCTTTATCCGGTTCGTCCGCGTACGAAGACAAACCGGGTTTCAACTGCTCGAACGTATCGTCGACTAACTTTCCGGTATCTTGTTCGAATCTAAAAATGTGCACTCTCGACCCGGTACTCCCGGCATCAAACACGATGGCATATTTATACCCATCACCTTTTTGCGACGCGCCTTTATCAACCTCTCCTCCTTCTTCTTCCTCTTCTCCGACGCGAACGTGATGATCGTCCTCTTCCTCTTCGTGCGCCGTGTGTAAGCTCGACGGTTCCTCAAAGCCGTCGTGGTGGTGCTCGCCAGAAGATGACGATAAATACTCGTCCGACTCTCGGTGCGCTCGTTCTCTCGCTAAGTTCGCCGCCGAACTCTCTCCTCCGTACATGTTGTAACTCTTATTCTTCTTATTAGACGACGACGACGACGCGTACTCGTTCCCGTGCGGGTGCACGTTTGCGAAATCCAACTGATGGTGTCGGTGCAAATGCGAATGCGTCGGCATCATCGTGTACACGAGAAAAATCAACCCAATCGGAATGGACGCTAAGATGAACATCCCGCGCAATTTCCACAGCCGTTCGCCGCACATCGCCCTGAGTGGGCCTCTCGTCGTCGTCGAACTCGTCGCTCGCAACGTTTCCATCTTTCTTTCTTCCTTGCGTTTTAGATTACTTTATATCCAAAAAGAGTTTGAGAAATCTAATATCAGCGCGGCGGAAACGAAGAAGACAACCACAAAAGTTCTTCTTCTTCTTCTCTCTCTCTCTGTGTGTGTGTGTCGTATCACTCGCCGCGCGAATAGTGCACTCGTAAAAAGCAGAACTCTCCCGCTGTGTGGAGAGACGGGGGTAAGGGAGCGAGGCGGCTTTTTGAAACCAAAAACGGTGTGCGGCGATGATTTTTTCCCGAGAGAGCGATTATTATAGAAGACGACGACGACGACGAGGACGACGAGGACGAGGAAACCCTAAACCATATGTAAGATTTTTTTCCCCCCAAAAAAAGGTCCCGAGAGAGGATTTTTTTTTAAACGCGTCTGAATCGTCGTCGTCGTTTCACAAGTCTCTCGTTTTCCGTCCATTTTTTTTATATTCCCTCTTCTTCGCTCATTCTCGTGTCCCTCCGGGCAAGACACAAGAGCTTTCGTTCTCGTAACACGATCGATCGATCATCCGAAAAAGAAGAAAGCGTAATCTTCTTTACAAAAAAAGAAGCGCGCTTTGGACGGTTTCTTCCTCACTACGTTTTTGTAAAACAATCATGCCACCGAAAGCGGAACCGAAGCAGTACGCGCCGGAGGGCCAAACGGAGACGACGTCGATCGCGCTCGATAAAGCCACGGATTCGTTGCAAAATGCGGTGAAAGCATCCATCGCGGAGTTGAAGAATGTCTATTTGGACGCGCAACGCGGGTACAATTTGAAGCACAAGATGGACGTTCAAACGATGGAGCAGATGAAAAAAGAGTTCGATCAAGAGTTGAAGACGAGTCAGGTGAAGTTGGACAACGCGACCGCGCAGATCAAGACTTTGAACACGCAATTGACCGAGGAGAAGATCAAAGCGGGCGAGGCGTTGAAGACGCACCAATCGACGGAACAATCTATTCGCGGGAAGTTGGAGTCCATGCAGACTTTGGCGGCGAGAGACCAAGATAACTTGAAATCGAACATCGCGGATTTGTCCAAGCAACTCGGCGTGGCGAACACCGTGATCGATAAGTTGAAAGATGAAGCCAAAAGCACGGCTGCGGACAACAAGTTGACGGAAACGAAACACTTGCAAAAAATCGACGAGTTGGCCAAGTCTTTGGAGTCGGCGAGAATGAACTTTGCGGAGAAAGACTCGGCGTTGAGCGCGGCGAACGCGACGATTAAGAGCGACGAGAAAGCGATCACGGAGTTGTTGAGAGAGAAGAGCGAGGCGTCGCAAAAGATTTCGAGTTTGAGCACGCAGTTGGAGAGCCAACGGGCGAGCACGGAGCAGTGGCAAAGAGAGGCGGATAAAGCAAAGAACGACGCGGCGACGGCGAGAAAGGAGACGCAAGTGGAAACGGCCGAGAAGGCGAAGGTTTCCGAGGCGAAGGCGTTGTTAGAGGCGAAGGTGGAAGAGTTGTCGAAGAAGTTGAACGCGATGACGGCGGAAGCCGCTGGCGCGAAGGAGAAGAACGCGAGCATGAACAACCAGTTGAAAGAGAAAATCACGCAGTTGGCGGAGACGAAGGAGGCGGCGAGATTGCGATCGGTGGAAGACCAAGGCGTGATTGCGAACAGAGAGTCGCAATTGGCGGAAACGCAAGCACAGTTGGAGCGCTTGAAGCAAGAGGCGTACAACTTGTACACTTCGTACACCGGCGCCATGCAGCAAATGGAAGAATACAGAGTCGCGTTGGAGAGAGAGACGCACGAATCCGCGAAATTGCACCAAGCGATTGCGCAGCAAAAGAACGAAGCGGCGAGAGATGCGGTCAAAATGAGCTCCGCGGGTGCCATGTTAGGTCCGCCGGCTGGTTTCGGCCCGGGCGGCAGCGCCGGAAGATCCGGCGGCGCCTCGTTCTACGACGGTCCTCCAATCGGCATGACCATCGAAGAGTTATCCGGCATGAAGAGCTCGCCGAGAACCACGCCGAGACAAGGCGGACGTTAAATACTTTCGAGTCTTTAGTGAAAAGGAGAGAAGATCGAGGGTGGAGCAACGATGCGCATATTAATTAATTCAGTAAACACACACTCAGACACAAGAGAGAGAGAGAGAGAGAGAGAGAGAGAGGAGAGAAGAGATAAAAACAAACATCTCGAGAGCGCGGCGGAAACGAAGCGCTGTTCATTTTCGACGAAGAGATTGAGAGAGCGAGAGCAAAGAGAGAGAACGGAGAGGGAGAAAAAAGATTATTGAACCGAGATTTTGAACGCGAGAGTTTCTTTTTAAATAAGATTCTTTTTATTGTTACACAACACATATTGTTACACATTCTTTTTTAGCTAGCACACACGTCCGAGTCTCGTTGTTTTCCGCCCTTTCGAATTCAAACATCGACACAAAAAAAAAAGAAGAAAAAAGAAGGAAAAAAAATGTCCTTCACCCCACGCGCGGTATCTTTCAACGCGGAAGAGCCGCCGTCGTCGGTGATATCCTCGACAAAAGCGCGGCTCGGGAGAGTTTTCAGTCGGTTTCGAAGCGGCGGCGGCAGCGGCGCGAAGAAGGGTGGTGGTGCCGGCGCGTCTCCGAAAGAAGAAGAAGAAGAAGATGAGGAAAACGTTCAGAAAAGGAAATCATCTCTGAAGAAGACGAAGAGGGCGACGACGCTGCAGTCGCCGCCTGCTTTTGCGGTCGCGAGAAGGGCGAAAGAGACGACGTCTTCTCCGACTCCCGCGCGAGTGACGTTTGCGAAGGAGGAGGAAGAGGAAGAAGAAGAGGAAGAAAGACGAGTCGTTTCGAGAAGTTCGCGGAGAACAGAGGAAGAGAACGCGATGATGACGGCTGAAAAAGAAGACGAGAGAGAAGAGAGGAGAACGAGGAGACAAACTACAACTACGACGACGACAACGAGGACGAGCAAGAAGAGAAATAACGCGCACGAATACACGGATGAGGAGATCATGGAGATGGAAGCAATCGTGAGAATGGCAAAAAGACGGAAGATGGGCGGTGGTGATGGTGGCGGTGGTAGTAGCGGCGGCGAAACGGCGGTGCCACTGCGGGAAGAGGCGCCGATACGGCAGCAGATCTTAGAGGAAGAGCCAAGGAAAGAGGAGGATAAGAGTCCTCACGCGAGCGCACGCGATATATTGCGCGCGTACAGACAGCAACGGATGGCGAAGAAGACTAGGTATGCAAGCCGTCCGAGAGGGTTAGCGTCGACGGCGGGCGGAACGAGCTACGGGTTGTTAAGACCGAAAGCGCACGGGAGCGAGAAAAGTACTTTACTTCTTCCCACAGCAGGCGCAAATGGTGCCGCCGCTGTAAACGGAGGTACGCCATCGGCAAAGTTAGCGCCGCCAATCCGTGGTAACGGGATACCGACATCGCATAACGTACTGAAAAAAAGAGATCCTAGAATCGTAAGCACCCCGGGGCCAGTGTCCATCGGTTTCGCGCAAGGCGAAAGGTCCAAGAAAAGGTCGCGAGTTGGAGAGGACGAATTTGTGCCATCCTCGGTGATAAATAGAAACATCTCTAGGAAATTGGATAGTTCATCGACGCCTTCGCTCGCTCAGCAAAGACAGGAAGAGCAAACGCCAAAGGTTGACTTGAGCGCCGTGCGCGCTGCGAAGGAGAGGATGGCTACGCAAACAGCCTCGAAGATCTTGCGAGCTTTGGATAAAGCGAATGAATTTCGCAGCGGAGGAGCGACGCCGGGTAGTAAACCTTCGTTTACGCCGGCAGCGACGACGGTTGGACATACTTCATCTCGATTAAGATCTTCGAATCAGAGAGGTTTGAACGTGTCTTTTGCTGACGATGCAAGAACGCCATCTCCGGCTGCTGCTGGTGCGGGGACCGCGCCGCCGAGTCACCGAATGAGCACGCCATACCCAACCAAACGTGACAGCAGAGGTGGCGAGAACGAGTTCAACGATGTTCAGGGATGCGATCAGTCCGTTCTGGCAGATGCGGAGTACGAGCGATTACAAAGAAAGTTCGGACACGTGAAAGAAAGCTTCGAGTTTAACGAAGAGCGTTATGTGCCCGAATCTATTGACGAGGACGACGACGACGACGACGTTATGGACACGTCCGGGAAGAAACAAGAGGACAATTCTGATTCAGAGTCAGATGATGCGCCGATTGGATTCAAAATGGGTCCTGGCACCGCTCAAAAAGAAAAGAAGCCCCCTTCTTCGCTGAGCTTTGGAACGAAGACAGCGACGACGTCAAAAGAGGAAACGAAGAAAGAAGACAAAAAGAAGGAAGAAGACGCGGCAAAACCACCGGTTGTGAACCTTTGGAGCGCCGAGTTCATGGCGAAGAATAAAGCGCATCAAGCAAAAGTTCAAAAAGCAATCGAAGAGGAAGAGGGAGGAGGCGCTGCGGCTGGCGCGCCGGGTAAAGCTGTACCGAGTCCATTTGCACCGACGACAACTGCGACTGCGCCGTCGCCGTTTACGTTTGGGATCCCCGCCAAGAAAGCAGACGATGACGGCGCTGCTGTGAAGAAACCAGCGGCTGCATCAACGTCGGGTGGCTTCTCGTTTGGAATTCCATCAGCTGCTACGGCAGCACCGGCTCCAACGACTTCTAAACCAAATCCATTCTTAGCATCCGCGCAAAAGAAGGAAGCTCCGAAAACGGAAGGCACTTCGAAGCAACCGACGTTTCACTTCCGCGCTCCTGAAGGTCCAAGCATTGGTAGCGATGAGGTGAAACCGTCGACGGCAAAGTTCACCTTCGCTGGTTCGACGCCATCTGCGGAAGTTCCTCCGGCTGCGAAAACATCAGCGGAGCCGACGAAAGCGCCGGTGCCTCTTTTTGGCGCACCTGCCCCTGTAGCGACAGAGGGTGCGCCAAAACCGGTAGCCTCCACTGCGCCTACGTTTACTTTTGGCGCCTCAGCTCCGCCTTCTGTCGCTGCACCTGCTGCCACGGGTGAAAAGAGTGGTTTACTCAGCTTTTTAGCTTCGACGAAACCGGTGAACGAGAACGAAAAGAAAGAGGAATCGAAAAAAGATGAGCCCGCGAAACCGGCAACGTTTAGCTTTGGTGGCGGATTAGCAACTGCTCCCAAAAAAGCAGACGACGCCTCGACCGCGGCAAAACCGCCCGCCTTTGCCGGATTCGGCGCCGCTGCAAAGCTTCCAACCTCGATAGATACAGCCAAGAAAGAAGAAGGCGAAGCAAAACCTTCTCCTTTTGGAACAACTTCTACGACAACTTCATCTTCGCCTTTTGTGTTTGGTGCTCCTAAATCAACTGCCTCTGCTGAGCCGTCAAAACCGGCGGCTTCGGCGCCGTCGTTTACTTTCGGAGCTGCGAAACCAGCGGAGACGGCGAAACCGGCGGAGAAAGATACCGCGAAACCGGCAGAAGATGCGAAACCCGCGCCTTTTACCTTTGGGGCTGCTCCGGCTGCAGCACCAGCGGCAACGGGTTTATTTGGTGCGTCGACAGCGCCAAAACCAACTACGGTTACTCCTCCTGCGACATCAACTCCGGCATCATCGACTCCATTCACCTTTGGCGCGGCATCGCCTTCCGCGGCGACGGTGGAGCAAAAGCAAGCTGAGGCAAAAGCTCAGGCTCCGTTCACTTTCGGTTCATCCGCTCCTGCTGCGGCAGCCCCTGCGCCTACTACAGCACCAAGCGTCGGAGGTTTTACATTTGGTGCTAGCTCTGCGGCACCTTCTTCTGCGCCAACATTTACGTTCAATGCAGGCGCTGGCGGAGGTGCCTCGAGTGCGCCCAATCCATTCGCGCCTTCGGGTAGTGCTGCCCCTGCGAATCCGAGTCCTTTTGGAACCACGAACGCTGCGAACCCATTTGGCGGCTCTAATAATGGTTCGCGCCCGTCTAGTCCGTTTGGTGCGTCTGCGCCAGCTGGCGGTGGTGGTGCGAATCCGTTCGGTGCCCCGGCGCCAGCTAGTGGTGCGAATCCGTTCGGTGGAGGTGGAGGAGGGGCGAATCCGTTCGGTGCGCCTGCGGGGGGCAATCCATTTGCCAACAACGCTGGTGCTCAGCCTCAACAACAACAATCCGGTAGCTTTGGTGCCCCATCAAATAGCGATAGCTCACAACAAGTCGTTCCTGGCGGTCGAAAACCTATTCGACGCGCGAAACGTCCGACCAGACGTTAGAGAGAAGAGTTTTTTTTCAAAACTGATGTATCAAAAATCAAATAATAATCACAATAAATCTAAAAGCAAAATGTACATGGTATGTTACAGCTACGCGTGCGCTATGCTCAATTCTTTTGCGACGACTAATTTTCTTCATCTCCTTCTTCTCCTTCTTCTTCTTCGTCGCTGCTACTGCCCAATTCTACCACCTCCTCAGCCGCTAGATTCTTCCCTTCCAACGCCTCTTCGCTCGCGAAAATCTCCGGCACCGCGCCGGATTTCAGCGGCATTTTCAACGTCTGCTCGAAAAGCATCTCCATTGAATTCTTCAGAATCTCATCGACCTCATCTTCCGTCTTTGCGACTTCCACGGACGTTCCAATCTGTTCAAACACGTCCTCGATGGTCTCGTGCGCGCTCTTATACCACTTCTTCGCTTTCTTCTCGAACTCGCACAATTCCGTCGCTTTGGACGCGTTCGCGCCGTTCCCGCCTAAAAACATCCTCTTCAAAGCTTTCGCGCTCATCGCTGAACCACTCGCGTACGCCCCCACCGGATCTCGCTTCCTCTCCTCTTCCTCCTCTCGTTTTCTTTTCTTTTCGTTTTCTTCGTTTTCTCTCAAACTCTCCTCCATCGCTTTCCCCAACTCTTTCGATTCGATTTTAATGGTCCACTGTTGCCGTAAAATCCCAATCGCTCCGGGAATGTCTCCTTCTGATCTCTTCAACGCGCGCCCGATTTCCTCTCGCGTCGGCCCGTACTTCATCTCCGCGGGGGCAGCCGCCGCGCACGCGGAGAAAAACGATTGCTCGATGAAATCGATTGGATTCGTTTCTCGTTCTCGCTGCTGCTCCTGCGCGTCGTTATTTTTTTTCTCCGCCGGGTGATGATGCGATGGATCTCCAACACCAACGCCGCTGGTCCGAAGAGGAGAAGATTTTTTCGATGGCGCCGCCACGATGGTGTCGACGACTTTACCGGTGCTCATGTCCTCCTCCTCCATGTTCTTTTTCCCCGTTATGCGTCGAGAGCTTTTCTCCACAACATACAAAAACGAGAGAAAAAATCACCTAAATCTTATTTAGGGTTTTAGAAAAAATCAAAGCAAACAAAGAAAGAGCGAATTAGCCGACACCGACTCCAAATTCGCGCGCGCACTTCGCGCGTAAAAAGAGAGAATAAGAGGGACAAATAGTTCGAGACGAAAAGTAAAGAGAATAACGACGCTTTATTCTTTCTTTTTGTTTTCTCTCTCTCTCTCTCTCTCCCCCAAGTAAGAGAAAACGAGAGCATACGTCGCGTTTCCATCACCTAGAGGGCCTGCGTTAGGGGATTCGTGTGGCAAAAATGAGCGAAAGACGAGAAGGGGAAGAAGCGGCGGCGGCGGCGTCGGGTAAAAACAACGCGGATTTCCGCAGCTACATCCGGAAGAAAGAAGACGGCGAACGACGCGACGACGGCGACGGCGATGCGAAGAGGAACGCGGACGATAATAATAATAATCGTGGACGATGGCGGCGCGATGCTGCGCAAAATGCCTTCCAAAAGAAGAAGAACAAGAACAAGAACAAGACGAGAGAGAGCGCGGAAGACGAAGAGGAAACGCCAAAGTATCGAGATCGAGCGAGAGAGCGGAGAGAAGGTGCAAAAGAGGAAGACGGAGGCGAGGAGAGGAGAGATCGCGAGTACGACGGCGGAGAGTACGAGAGAGGCGTGTTTGATCGTTTGGATGAAGACGAGGAGGACGAGGAGAAGGAATACGCCGCCGCCGGGACGACGAAAAGCAGACGGTTGATGGACATCGAAAAGAGCAAATACATGGGCGGCGACGAGAAGACGACGCACAAGGTTAAAGGATTGGACTTTGCGCTGTTGAGAAAAAAGAGGGAGGAGCTGGAGATGAAAAAAGGGAAAAATGACGACGACAGCGGCGGCGAAGAGGACGACGAAGCGTTAGCGATGGAGGAAGCAGATGACGACGACGCGCAGAATACTCTTCCATCTTTGGCTGAGTTTTCGTCTCTTTACGCCGCGAAATCCAATCTTGGTCGAAGCCTCGTATTTAAAATAGAAACCGCACAAAAGCGACACAAAGACGCGCTGACGAAACGAACAAAAATCCCGCCGTTATCGGGAGTCTCGTACGTGTACAACGTCAACAGTCGAACGAGAGAGTTAACGAGAACGATCGAGATGGAAACGAAACCTCAAGCGGATATTGAGGAAGAACGAAAAGCGCGACGAAGGGAGTTTGCCAAGATTTCGAAAGACGAAGAGAAGATGTTACGGGCGGTGGCGAAAGCAATACGCGAGGCGCCTCGCGGTTTAAAAGAAGAGGAGAAGACAGATTGCGATAAGGCGGCAGCAAGTAAAGACGCGAACGCAGAAGGAACCAGTAATGCAGCCGACTCGGATTCTGAGGATATTTTCGCAGACGTCGGTAAAGATTACGACGCCATCGCGGAATTGAAGAAAGAAGAGGAGCAAAAAGGCGAAAAAGAAACGACGACAACAAAGAAAGAAGCACGGAAAGTGTTATTCGACGGCGAGGCGCTCGAAGCGTTCGAAACCGGACCGCGAAAAGCAGACGAAAACATAAAGAAAATGGACGAAGCGTACGAGCGTAAGCGATTAGAAGAAGCCGCTGAAATGGCCGACGACGCTTACGGCGAGTACTATCCTGGATTTGACGCCGGATTTGGCGGCGAGATTGACGACGATGACGAAGATAAGGATAAAGATAGAGAAGCCGGTGACGAAGGAGGTAACAAGAAAGGAAGAAAAGGAAAGAAAGAACTGACCGAAGCGCAAAAAATCAAACAGAAAGAAAACGAAGAGTATCAAGCCATGCAGAAGCACATGAAAGAAAAGTATTCCGATAAGTACGATTCTGCGTTCGGGGTCGCACCTGAAAAGAAGAATAAAAAAGAGAAGAACGAGGAGGAAGAGGAGAAAGAAGGCGCGGCTGGAAAACGCGCAAAGCGGTTGAAGATCTGATAATTTTCCTGTAATGTACATTATAAATACTACCACGCGGCTATAGCTACATCTAGTTACTCGGCGCAACAATTCAAAGCGCGTAGAATTCCTTCAAATACGCCAACGCCTCTTCGTTCGTCGAACACACTTTCAAATGTTCCTCCATTTCGCCTCTATTCACTAACCCGTGTTCAACGCACGACTCAGTGATAAACTCTAAAAGTTTATCAAATACGCCGTCGTAATTCATGAGCACAAACGGGACTTTCTCTTCGCTCCCGATCCGCCGCAACTGAAACAGAGTCAGAATCTCCGCGAACTCGTCCAACGTCCCGATGCCGCCGGGAAGGCAAAAGAAGGCCGTTTTCGTGCTCTCCTTTCCGTCTCTCACGCCAGCGTCGACTAATCCGTGCTTCCGAGCGCTGAAAAAAGAACACGCGCAGTATTGAGATTCTTTCAAGTATGGGTGTTTCCGAGTTTTCTGCCTCGTGATTTTGCCCGTCTGTTCCTCTTTTTCGCCCATCAATATCAAGATACCGCTCGCCTTCCCGTTCGCCTCCAACCCCCCCAAAGTCACCGCATCCATCAACCCGGGCCCGATCCCAGACCACGTCGTGCACTCCAACAAAAGCGCGACCGACGTCGCCAACCGTTTGCTCCTCTCAAAAACATCGTGCCCTTCTTTTATCCGGCTCGAACCGAGATATATCGCGCCTCTCCCGTTCGATTCGACCAGAGAATATACGGTTTCCAATTCGCGAGAGATGGCGTCGCACGATTCTCTTCTTCTTCTTCTTCTTTGGTGTTGCTGCTGTGCGCCGAAAGAGTCGGCGTCGGCGACGGAAGTGGAAACGACCGCCGCGTTTCCGCGACGAGCTTTTACGGATGAAGATGAAGACGATAAAAGAGGTGGGAATCGTGACGATGAACAAGCGCAAAAACTAGCAGTTGCCAACAACATTTTCCCGGGGAAAAACGAAGATATTTATGCTGAAAATTGGAGAAAATTTGCATAACAAACACAGCGCTCTGTTATTGTTTCGTTTGACGTCATGAATACCAACAACACCAACAACATCGCGGACGACCAACCGCATCGTCGCCGCGCGAAAGAGAAGAAGAAGAAGAAGAACGAGAACGCGGGACAAACGAGCAGCAGCAGCAGCGGCGGAGAGAAAAGAGACACCTGGAGGAGGGAATTACAGTTACGCGAATCGGAAACGTACTCCGCGGTTTTAATCAAGGTTCTCGGGCATCGAGCGTCGGAAAAAGATGACGACGAAGCAGAAGGAAAGATTTCGTCGTCTCTTTCGTTTTTATCGCTCGATTTTATCGCTCCGTTCGAAAACGACGACGACAAAGACATTGATAAAGGTGTTCTTCGATGTCTCATCAACGGGTCCGGAGAAGAGCGAAGAGTGTGCTTGGAGCGAGTGGCGACGAAGAGGAGAAATCTGAAGACGACGACGACGGCGTTTGCGGCGATGGATGAGATTCACATCGAACAATCTTCTTCGTTTCCTTCTCCTTCCGTTTCCTCCTGCTTTTTGCGTTTTACCGTTACGAACGAGAAGAACGAGCGCGTGTGCGAGGGGAGATTGAACCCGTTCGCTCTCGCTTCCGAAGGCGTAGCTTTGGATGGAAACGGCGCTCGCGCTCGCGCGGTGTCGATTTGGGCGGCGTCGTCCAATGGTGAAGAAAACGAAGCAATCAATGACGACGACGACAACGATGCGAACGTTTTGTCGGCGATTAAATCGACGAGAGAAGAAGCACGCTCCGATAAGATGCGCTTGGAAATCTCTTTCGTTGGCGAAAACGCGACGGTAAAGGCGTCGTGCGAGGTGCCGGCGAAGACGTTGTTCGTTCCAGCGGTGGGAAGAAAACGGTTATCTTCTTCTTCGCGGGAGCAGTCGCCAACGCCCTCGGAACGAGGGGGCGAAGGATCCGAGAAGTCAGTCTCTTGGCACGAATTCAACGTCGATCGAAGAGAGGATTTCCCGAATGGCAGCAGCGTCGCCGGCAACGACGACGACGATGACGATTTAAATCTCAGCAGTAGCAGCAGCGACGACAAAGAAGAAAAACTAAAACCCACATTAATGCGGAAAAACAACAACAACAACAAAGGCAATTCAAAGTTAGTCTCTTGCTTGAGAGAATTGATTCCCAAGGTTGAACTTCCAACCGCGGTTTCTTCGTCTGGAAATATGATTTTGCGAAAAATCGAAGATTCCAAGACGTACGCTCACGACACGACGGCGTTAATTCGAGCGCAGTACGCGGAACTGACGAAAGAATGGAATCACACGAAAGCTAAACTCAATTCATGCGGCGAAATCATCTCAGACGTCTCGGAAGAAGAAGATAGCATTCGCGGCACGAACCGCGCGTTGGTAGCGATGCAGAGAATGACCATCGTCGACGACGGCATGAGAAATGTCGTCAACGGAAGAGCCGGAAAAGCGAGCAACAACGATTCCTCCTCGGAACACCACGCGAAGGAACTTTCGTGGTTT
>Ga0255766_10002411_pt1 | contig 16638 bp, 12 predicted proteins | sample 071ome_23_FD_179966 | JGI IMG/M metagenome (GOLD analysis project Ga0255766, IMG submission 179966) | Coastal salt marsh microbial communities from the Groves Creek Marsh, Skidaway Island, Georgia - 071403BT metaG (version 2) | ecosystem: Environmental > Aquatic > Marine > Intertidal zone >... | reverse complement strand
AAGGAGAAAAAAAAGAAAAAAAAAGAAAAAGAGAGCGACGCCGCCGGGTGGGCTTCTGGGGATAAAATGCGTCAAAAAAGAAGCGCAACACGCGCGCGAGAAGAAGAAGAAGAAGAAGAAGAAGAAACAAGACGCGCGCGGCATTAACATGACGGACCAACAACAACAACAGATGACGCCAGAACAGCGCGAACAAGCGTTCGCGATGGCAAACCAAGAGATGGAGTACCGCGTGGATTTATTCAACAAGCTCGTGCACTCGTGCTACGAGAAGTGCATCGATAAGCGATTTAAGGATGGCGACTTGAACGTCGGGGAGACGGCGTGCGTGGACCGGTGCTCGAGCAAGTATTGGCAGAGCGTGGGGATCGTCGGGCAGTTGTTGGGGGCGAATCAGCAGCAGCAGCAGCAATAGCGAGGCGAGAGAGAACGTTTTATTTTAGAGAGTGTACGTGTAGCAGTAAAAGTTTTTGATAGTCACAAAAGTAGTGTTTTTTTAGTTATCCAATCCGAGTACTTGTCTCGCGGTTGTTTCTTTTCTCGTACATGACATCCGTTCGAATGAGGAACTTTGGTTCACCCGCCAAAACTTCGCGACCGTCGTGGAGTAAGTGCTCGTAATCCGCGTCGCACTCTTTGTTTCCGTGCGGGAAGAGAAGAACGTCGCCGGTTTCACCTTTTACGCTCGCGACGTATTCGACCAACGGGAAGTTGCCGTCGCCGCAGTTTTTGGTCAGACCAGAGTTGGATTTGCGGGAGTTCCGTTGAGAGTCTAGGAAGAACCCAGTTTCGCCGCCGAGGTGAGCGGTACCGTTCAAATAAACGATGAGCGAGTACGCGCTGCTCATCTCTTTCCCGTTCGCTTTTGCGGAGGTGGATTTGTCGTAATGCGGGATAGAGCACGTCTTTTCGCTGTACCTGTAGCATCGCAAGCGTTCATCCAGGAGAAGATTGTCGTCTTCCACGAGATATCTGCCGCTTTTTGAATCCTTCCCTGACCGCAGTGGTAAATATGGGCGAATCCGCTTCGCCATCTTCTCGAGAACGGTAATGCCGTTCTTCGCGGGCGACCACGAAACCGGTTCCACGGGAAGGCGCGACTGGCCATAAAACGTATCCGTAGAGGAAAGCGCTAATATCGGATCCACGGCGAGAATCTTGAAACCTTTTAGGACAGATTTCATTGATTCTTCATCCGCAACGAAGTCACCGTTGTTTAATATTTCCAAATTAGCGCGCATAATTTTCTCAGCCATGGATTCTCTTCTCGCGTTTGTTTGATTGTACTTGTTCGGTTGGATTTGATTGACATACTTCGCCAACATCTGTGACGTTGATTTCGCGAAGACGTTTCGTAAAAGAAAAGCGCCCGGAACGCCATCTATTGCTTCTTTTTGCACAGTCATGTTATCATCAAAAGTATGAAGCAGAGCAGAGACTGCCTCAGATTCTTCAATCATGTCATCTTCTTCCTCCGCATCGTAACGAGTGACGGGAATCTGTTTCTCCATCGAGAACGTTTTCTCGTCGCACATACATTTCTCTTCAATTGCGCGTGTGCGTTTGGTGTAATATAGGTGCCAAAAACTGTCGCGAGTATCTTCTACATTTTTTGTTGCTGCTTCTTTTGCGCGTTTTCTCAGCGCATGCCAATTCTTGACCCCACGTTTGTTGGTGTTGCAATCGCCTCGAGTATTACTCCTCGTCGGCGCTTCCTTCGTTTCGTTTTCCATCTGATTAATGAGCGTTTCAATTCGACGGGTAACTTCAACATCCGTGATCTCGCTCGCAAAATTGGTATTCAAATCTCTCCTCGCCAATTCGCGGGGCGTGAGTTTCAATATGTCATCTCTCGCGTCTGGGTCGGCGCCGAGAGCGAGCAAAGCGCGATACGTTTGCAATGCTCTTTGAGTTCCCAAAAGATGCGATGGTTTCTCAAACATCACTTCGATATCCTTTACGCGTTGCGAGTCACGTTTCCAAGTCGCTTTGTTTTGTTTTCTAATTTCATTCTTGTTTTCGTTCTTTTCACCATCAGCTTTTGGTCGAAACGCTTTAATATCGGCTAATTTTTTCACCAAACCGTCGTACTCTTCTTGTATTTCGGCGCCTACGACGTGTTTTTGTATAAGTGTCGCCGCTCGATGCAGAGGCGTCATTCCGAAGAGATCTCTTTGGTTTATGAAACCACCGTACTCGAGTAACTCAGGCATCATTTCCGGTGCGCCGTAAGAGGCGGCAAAGTGCAGCGGTGTACCAGCCCCGTTGTCTTGCGCAGCATAGTAAGGGTCGACAGCAATAATTTTGCGAAATAAATCCAGGCGACCGGTTGATATTGCCGCGTAAAAAGTCGTGGGTGGATATCGAACTCTGTGGCGTCGCTCAATAACTGCATCATTTTCTATCTTTCTTACTCCGTGCTCTACTCGTTCTTCTTCGTGTTGTTGTTTTTCCTCCTCCTCCTCTTCGAATTGTAACCGTCGTTGAAATCGTTCAATTTTAGCGCATAGAACCTCATTGTCTTCCATCTTTGCTAAATCCGATGGTCGAAAACCTTCTAAATCTTTTCTACAGTGCAACGAGTACGAAAGTCCAAGTCTTCTTGAATTCGCAATGATCCAATTTACAACGTTGTCGTTCCCTCGTTGTGCCGCTTTATGCAAAGCAGAATGTCCGTTGGCATTTACGAGTCGAAAGCTCACGTGCAACGAACGCAAGTATTCACAAACTTCGACGTTATCGCCGTCGCCTTGACAAGCCCACATGGACGCGTTACACCCGAACTGATTCGCCGACTCTCTTGGATTTGCACCAAAGCTAATCAATAATTTCATAATATCTATCTCACCTTTCCAGGTTGCCCAAGCAAACGCCGAGGTTCCGTCGTTTGTCTTGCAATTCACGTCAACTTTACACGTTTCGAGTAGATATTTACACACGCGCATATTACCGTTCCTCGCCGCCCAATGTAAAGGCGTTCGACCTTCGTAGCTCCTCTTGCCTTGTTGCGGCTGATTCGGGTCAAAATGAAGCTCTTCGATGAGATATTTAACAACACATAGACTATCCGAGCCGCAAGCCCAATGCAAACAAGAGGCGCCGTTTGAGTCCAAGCAATTCTTCACATCCTCGGTACAATTTCGCAGTGCATCTACATCACCTCGTCTGGAATATTCCAGCGACTGAAACGGTAATCGCGCGATCTTCTTTTCTATTATGCACTTCTCAAACTCTGCGCCCAAATCGCCTCCCTTCGCCGCTCGAATCGCTCTTTGTAAATCGCCGGGATCTTTCTTTTTCTTTTGCTGACGTTTACCCTCACTACTACCCGTACAAGTTTCATCATTCGTTGATCTCGCAATCATTCCAGCATTCAAAATTACACTCAACGCGTTTCTCTCCGCCTCTACTTCCTTGATCGCTTCCGAATGCGTTAAATTGTGCTTCATCTTTTGATGCCACCACAAAGCTCTCTCGTCGCTCGCAAACGCGCCGCACTCGTGACACCGCCACCACCCGTTCTGCTTACATGTTTCGTAGTACGCCACCGAACAAAACCAAATCGACCCGGTGGACTCGTTCACTTTCGCTTGCACGAACAATTCTTTCTGCGTATCGCTATCCATGAACTCTAATAAGGACGAGGCAAATGCCGATGGGGTTGCAAACAAGCGCTCGATACCCATGTCGGAAGTCAACCTCAGACGACAACTCTCTGTCTCGTCTTCAGCTTCCCTCAACTTTTTCTTCTTTTTCTTTTGCAGCTCCTTCAGCGCGTAGAACATCCGAATCGCGGCGTCCGAAACTTTATCGAACGGTTTCGGCTGTTGCATTCTGTGACGTTCTTCTTGGAGTACATCTTCGTTTTCATCTTTCGAGGAATGAAGGTTGTTCGATGGCGCTTTCCGGGTCTCTGCTCTGTGGTCGTTACGCGCCAAGGTTTCCAATTCAGAAATCTCTTCCCCTTTCGAGTGCAGGATAGCGAGAGACGCAAACAGCGCACGGAGGAAAGCATCGGCGTCGTCTCTATCCATGCTGATTTATTGCATGCGTATAAGGATTGTGCGCGTCATTATTCTTTTTCTCTACCGTGCGCGCGTAGAGTAATGAAGAATTTTTCTCTCTATCTAAGGTGTTTTTACAAGGCGCTAAAAAATGAACATCGAAAACAACGAACATCATCTCGGATGCTTCAAAATGCGATCTAAATCATCTAAAGGTCTTTGCTGCTGCTGCTGCTGCTGCTGCTCTCCTTCATCTCCACCTATGCCTAAATCTTCGGCGCTCATTCTTGCTATTCTTTCTCTCTCTTCGGCGACGGAGATGTACTGTTGGTACCGACTGCTGAAAATCTCGATGTAATACGTCGCGCCGTTCCAAACACAAAAGCTGAAACAAATTAAAATGATGAACGTGTGTACGTAGAAATTGACGTAACACGCCGTGGCGACGCAAAAGGTAACCATGGTGTAAAGAAATTGCATGGTGACGAATACAAATTTGGTTTTTATGCTGTCCGGGGAGTACTCTTCGTCCGGACCGAAGAAACCGATTCTTCGAAATTGTTTCAATGTCCACGAGTTCTTTCGATTTTTCGTGTGCATGGAAATCCATCTCAAAGAGGTGACGAGTTCAGGGTCGTCTCGGAATTTTTTTGCATCCATAATTTCTGTCTTGATGAGGTACGCCACTTGCCAGACGATGTATAGCGTCATTGGGTAAATCCAAAACTCTTTGGTGTAGTGTTTGTATGCGTCCGAGGTCAACTCAGCCACATCCAATCTTTTCTCGTCGTCGCCGTGGCCGTACCATCGTCCACACCAAGTCAACACCGCCGGCCATAAATGAAGAAAGACCGATTGGACTTTATCCCACGAATGAAACACTAACGAATTTCTCCAAATCGGAATCGCAATCAGAATCGGTCCATTCGAAAACGTAAAAATAGTGCGGTACAATTTCACGTTCCCATAATCGTACAAATGAAAATACATCGTCGCCGCGTGCGAAAAGTAGCAAAAATCTATCATAAAGTATTGCCACTTGAGATGCACGTAATACACCATCCTCGTTAAAAGTAAAATCGGCATCGCGATGCAATAAAACACCCAAAACAGTTCTGGATACTTCACCGCCACCGCCTCAGTGATTAACAACCCAAACACGCCCGAGAAAAATGCGACTTTATCAACCGTCTTGATCGTCTTTGGAACTTTTAGAAAATCACGGATCCGATAGTTTGGATCTCCGGTGATGCGTTTTCTTGCAACCGATTTCGTTCTCTCGATCGTTTTCCGGACGATTTTCTTCGGTCCTCGATTCCGTTTCGGCGAACCCTTCTCCCCTCCTCCAACGTTTTGCTGGTTTCCCAAATTTGATCTCGTCGAATCCTCCGCACTGATATCTTCTCGATCGTTGCCACCATCGCTCCCAAACGACGAAGAAGTGGTATTCACGTTCTCTTTACTGACCGCGGACGAGAACGCGCGTTGTAATCTATTCCTCATCGCAGAGAGATCTGAACAAAAAGAGCTCTCGAAAGCTTTCAAATTAGGGGATTTCGGAAGAGGTTTCTCTCTTCGTCGTTTGCAAAAAAGATCTGATATCACGCCCGATCTGAACGTTCCAAGAATAAACCTTTCGAGTTGAAGAGAAACGAAGCGCGAGAAAGAGAGAGGAAAGAATAGATGCGCTCGTGGTTGTTTTACGACCTTTTCGTCCGTATCTCGAGCAACGCACTTTTAACGGCCAAATTTGTTCTTCAACAAAACAAAGGTATGATTTTAGGGTGTCAACTGATTCAATTTGGTTAAAGATATTCTCAACAAACAACACAAACGCGGCGCGCGGCTCGCGCACAGAGAGAGAGAGAGAGAGAGAGAGAAAAGACAGATTAAGAGAGAGAGAGAGCAAAAGCTTGCGCATGAGCGCCGCTACATTAAACGTTGATGACAATACGGAGAATAAGAAGGAATTCTTATTGCGAAAAGAAGAAGACCGTGACGAATTAGAAGAAGAAGAGAACAACAGAAGACGAAGACAACTCTCGCGGCTCAAGCGCGAACGCTTGTGCAGGCTGCAAAAAAACATACTCGCGTGCGTCGTTCTGTGCGTCGTTCTTTTTGTGATTCTGAACGTGATTACCAAGATGAACGAGGTGAGGACAACGTGAGAGAGAGAACGAAGAAAACGCGATTGAAACATGGTGCTTCTTTCGGAGAGAGAAATTCTGTCTCTGGTGGAGCCTTTGTTGCCGAACGATGTGGGAATAAAGTTTTTAGTGTCGACGACCAATCCGAAACGGTTGTGTTTAGAAGAGAGACCCGATGCAGGGAGCATAAGAGGAAGTGTGAACGAGAGGAACGGCGACCAGGACGGTTGGAGCGAAACGAGCGACGACGGTGAAGACGACGCGCGTGGTACGAGAACTGCGAGGAAAACGAAGAAGGAAAATGGTGCGCTCGTCGACGTGGAGATCGTGGTAGGCGAAGAGCGCATTAGGGACGCGATGGATGCCGTCGGGAAGTTATGTGGCGCGGAGGACGACGACAACGTAACACTGAAAACTGCGACGCCGAGCGCTTTTGAGGAAGCGATGTGGCGGACAAAGCTGAATAGGAAAACCAACGAGATGTTTGTGAGAATGCCAGTAGCTTGTTTGGAGACGCGTTGTAAAAGCGCGCTCTTTTTAGTGTATCCACATCGAGCGCATACGTTGCGAACGTGCGCCCAGTTTTCGTCTTCGGTTTTCGGCGACTCGAAATCGAGGAGATGTCTGATTGCGAGGCAACTCGTGGAAGGGTTGCACTTTACGCACGAAAAAGGTTTACACTTGCGAGGGAGATTTGGTTTGGAGAAGTGCGTCATTAATGAGGACAAAGCGAAAGATTTAATCGAAAAGAATGTGGGATTGACAATGACCCCTTTGATTGAGATTGACGCGCTCTCTCGCGCGAGCAAGCACGAAGTTACGTCGACACCAGCACGCAGCGTCGAAAACAGAGATGAGCGAGATAAGGAAGACGCGATGGAGGAAGATCGACGAAATTTGCATGGGCTAACGGCGGCGTGGAGGCTAGGAGCGATTTCAAATCTCGAATACATTTCTCGTATCAATGCCATATCTGGACGGCGCGAAGGCGATTTTCAGTTTCACGCGTTCATGCCGTGGGTGATTGATTTCTCGAAGCATCCGTTCTCTTCGTCCGTGAACGATAAAACAACGGCGTCTGCTGCAGAAGATGATGAAGATAGTGCCGATGATAAACCTTTATTCGGCTACAGAGATCTCACTAAAACGAAAGCGCGACTCATGAAAGGAGACGAAATGCTCGATCGTTCGTTTGAAAATTTTGGATATCACCTACTCGACGACCCCTCAATGTCAGAGCTTGGAGCATGCGTTCAATCTGCGAGGAATTTATCGAAAATTGTACTACAAAAATTTGTTCGTCCAGACTGGGAACCGAACGAGTACCCGAAATCGATCCAGCGGGTCTTTGAAACGACGCCAGATGAGTGTTTACCTCGATTCTATTACGACCCGAGCATTTTCAAATCTTCTTTAATTGAAGATGGCTTGCATGATTTACAACTCCCGGAGTGGATATCGTCCTCTGGCAACTCCGAGGAATTCATACGAATCCACAGGAGCTGCTTAGAGTCTGATTTCGTCAGTAAAAGGTTACACACGTGGTTTGACGTGCATTTTGGGTACCAAGTTGGCACGGTCACAGATAATCCAAGTGCAGTAGCGGCGAAAAATACGTGTAAATTCGGTGAAGACAATGGAAAGTTACTCGCGTATGGACGTATGAAAGTGTTCAGGTACCCGCATCCGGTACGTAAAACGAAAAACAGCCCTTTACGCACTATGCCTTTGAACGGGGACGGAGAGGAAGCAGACGAAGATGATGGAGAGTACGAAGACGTATTGAAGAAATATAGAAATGTCGATTTGGACGAATCAAAGGATGACGTGTACGTTGACGCGCTCATGACGCCCGAGAAAACGAGCAAGAATAACAATGCATCGCGAGTTGGGGATTTACGAGCCTTAGGCGCGGCCTTATTTACTTTATTTACCAGTCGAGACATTCCCGAACATTTTCGCGAGATTCGCGAACAAGCTCTGGTGGATACAGTCGGCGTATTCGCTGACATCAATGATTCTTATCTCGAGAGCGACACGAGAGAAGAAATGCGCATATTATTAGACGCGATGGATGATTCGAACGAAATACCAGGCGATGTGAAAGATGTGATCGAGAAGCTCATATTCGATGAGACACCGCCGGGTGCAAAAGATATTCTGAAGATGGATGCATTCTTGAACGCGAAAGCGTTGGAGGATTTAAAAAATATTCGTAGTAATTCGAGACTTGGGTCTACGGGACGCATTGTCGCGTGCGACGATGCCATACGACGGGCACTACAAAACTTCTTAAATACTAGTGATGAAGAGAACGGTCAAACGTTCAAAACTACGGCTATTCACGCGTCTATTTTAATCGAAGAAAGCATGCACGCCATTGCGTGCGCTTCGAAAGCGCATCTCGAAAAATACTCGCGCAAGAGCATGGAGCGCGCAATGACGTCTGCTTCTCTCTTTCAAAGCTGTGCGGAATATTTGTGCGCATTAGAGCGCGTGTCTCGTGCCTTGTCTACGTCGATAACGGCAACGAACATAAGCATGGACATTCTCCGGGAACCAAAAATTATTGCCAAGCGCATATTGTTGGCACAATATGCAGAGTGTCTTGAATCGGGAGCCAATGAAGACGTTTCATCGCAGAAAGGTGGATCCACTGCCAAAGAAATCATTCAACAAATGAATGAAGAAGGCCCAAGTTTCCGAAGAGAATTGCTACACCCGGCTGTTTTGAACTCCGTTGCCTCCGCCGTGTGTTCTGATTTCGATTTCGAGGAGAAAATTCTTCCTTCGGTGCTTACAATCTTGACTTCTTTGAGAGCGGACGTCAACGAGGAAGAGTTCTCAGCTTCCATGCTTGTTCTGGAACAAATCATCTCCCGATTGTGTATGCCAGTGTTACTTCGGAATGTCGTCGCGCCGTTGATCTCGCTGATACAAAATGGCATTAATCGTGACGCGGATGCTGTAGACCGCGCAAAACAGGCGATTGAAATGATTCGCAATGCTCGTCGATTGCCTGAGCACCTTGACATCACCGAGTACATGTCACTCGCGACGACTGAGCTTAAAATGCAAAAGGAGAACGTCAAGAAAATCGAAAGAAAGAAATCTAGAGAAATCGCGCTCTTATCGTTGGAGAGGTACGTTGCGACGGGTGGAGATTCGGGCATAGCGGATATTGACGATGATGACGATTCAGAAGAAGACATTGACGAAGCGGTCGTAAACAGACGAAAACGTGGGCCTTGGAGATTTTTACCCGGTGATATCGTTGCTTCAAGCAATCTCAACGCATTACCGCCAACATTGAATGGATTTTTTCGCGATGAAAGTATGAAACCGTGGGTGGTCCGTTTGGAAACGCTCGCCAAGTGGAGGGCGCATTCAAGAGGCTTTGGGGTCGACGCTCGGAAATCAATTGAAATGCCAAACCGCGAACTGTCTAATGCAAAAATGTATTCTCGATCGGTAGCAGACGGTAATTCAAGAGCGCACGGAAACAGCAACGATTTCTTTGACGGAAACGGTGCTTTGCGAGTTTCAGAGTCAGAAACGAGAGTCTTGACGTGCGGTGCACATTATCGCGGCGGGTTACGCAGAGGAACGGCGTGTCGAATCTGGTTTTTAGGCAACAGTCCGAAGAACAAAGAGTCGACGATCGCGAACGCTACTTCGTTTACACAATTTCGAGCGCCTTTTGTGATTCACGAACCTGATGCAAATATCCGCGCAGGATGTTTTCTGGATCCACAAGGTGAGACAATTGCCACGGCAGATGACGCCGGCTATTTGAGTTTGTTTTTAGCAAACACAAACAAAAAGGCATATAATAACAATCTCGACGATACCACGTTCGACGATTTCGATGATGCCATGTTCAACGACGGCACGGAATGTTCAGTACTTTGGCGTTCGAGGGACAAGTCCCTCCTATCCAGACGTGATGGCTTTTCGTGCCTCGCACACGACTCGAACTTGAGCAACTTGGTCGCAGGTACTTTGCGAGGTTCCATAGCAATCGCGGACTGCGAGACTGGTTCGTTCACGAGAACGCATGTGCTATCGGAAGAAGCAAACGCGCGAGTACGTTCTATCGAGTGTAATGACAACAGCAACGTCTTCTGCTCGTACGGAATTGGATCCGTCGCAGCTGTCGATGCCAGAACATGTAAAGTGTTTGCAAATTTTAAAGCACACAACGATCATTGCACTCGAGTGCGTTGTTTAGAGAATCATCGTGGTACGAACAATTATCAATTCATCACGAGCTCAAACGACGGAATGGTGAATGTGTGGGATGCGAGGAAATTTTCGTCGCGGTCTGCTGCGAGAGTTCGTTCGTTTCACATTCCACCGAGTGATGCTCACACGCATCGAACGTCTTCGTCTGGCGATAGGTTCAAGCATCGCGGGAAAAGGAATTCCATATGTGATTTTGATATGCTCGATTCAAAAAGTTGTTTTGTTGCCACGATAGAAAATGGTATTGGAGTGTTTGATGTGGAGAACTCGAGCATAACAGATGATGATGTTTTCAGTAAAGTAGAAACAAGGATGTTACACGATGACGGCAACAGCGCTTTACGAGCGATTCAAATACTCCCGCGAAGTCGATTGTTCGTTGCATTGTCTTCAGATGGCATGGTTCGGGTATGTCGTTAATGTACAATACTTTAGAAATAGAGGAATGGCTGAATTCACTTTAGTTTTATTCACCAGGCACTTTTTGTAGTTCATGCACTAATCACACGTGCGCGTGCACTTGTAGAGGTCCCTTGCAAAAATACGACTCATCTCTCGCGTCTCGAATCGCCTCATTGGATCATATCTGTCTTTCATGCAAACAAATTTACAATATGCCTCCCCATATTTATCATACAGCGAGTAGGGGTATGTTTCTTCGCCCCAACCAAACTTTCCAAAATGCAATCTTCCATCACACTTTTTGCTCGACGTTAAGTATCGAATTGCATCGCCGAAAGCGGCTTTTCCCTCTTCGCTTCTCTTGTAATTTTCTATGTTAACGTACATGCTCGGTCGTTTATGAGTCGGGGACAGCAACGCGCTTTCCGCGTTCAAAAATCGTATTAATGCGGGACTTCTCCAGTACTTCCGTCTACTTTCGCTTATGCTATGAACAAAGCCACGCAAGCACTCGCCTGCATTGGTGAGAGGAACAGCGATTTCCGCTTGGTCGAACGGATAATTATCGTTTCGATCGAGTTGTTCTTCTGTCATGACGAGATACGTGCTTGCGTTTGAAGCAATGAAACTTCGTAATGAAGGTTCAAGAGCATCTTGCCATAAGTTGGTCCAGATCGAGACGAGATCATCGTTTTGCATGAGCCGATTCCTAATAGAATTTGGATTCACGATGTTCTTGAGTGCTTCGTTTTCTGCATCTGCTGCGGACGCTTTGAAATAAAACTCCTCCAATGCTCGCGCAGACGAAAACTCTCTTGCGAGTAAGAAATCTTCCTCGTTCGCATCAAAATAATGATCACCAGCGTTTCTTGTTGTTCTCGACGACTCTGAAATTTTCCTGCGAATCTTCACGCGTTGCACGTCCTCCGTCGGAACAAAGTGATAATAAGATAAATCATCCATGTTACGAAGAGCGAACCGGCGCATGGCACACAAACGCCACCAATCCGTTTGGTTGTCTCCGATGCACCTTCTCACCGCCGCGCTCGCCAGTTCAATTTCGTGGAGCATGTGTTCTTCGGTTACGAAGCGACTCGTTCTGTGAGCTTCGTTTGCCTCGAAAACTTCAAAAATAGCAGCTAATGTAATACCGAGTTGATTCACGTGGCAGCGAAACGCATCCATAACATCCACGCCGTGCGTTCTTTCCGTGATTGTTTCGACAGTCCCGTTGAAGAACATCGTTCGCAAACCCACGACTTGCGACGACAACGAGCCAAAAACGAGCGTTGAGCCGTGAGAGCACGTCGCGAGCGCACCTGCGAGAAAATGCATAAACAGAAAAATAAATAAGAAAAGGAAGAAGTGTCTGAAATTTTAGCTTCGCAAACGCACCTCCTACTGTCTGGTCTATAAACCAAGGCACTGATTTCAACGCGTAACCTTGCTCCGCGATGTATTCTAGCATCGAGCGAACCTTCATTCCCGCATCGACCGAAACGTAATTTTTTTCGAAACCTCTCTTAAACAAATGCGCGCGACTTTCACCACTTCCCACCACCCGCAAATCGTTCACGAAAACGTTCACGGTGCTTTCCTCGTCCTCGTCCTCCTCGGTCCGTCCGCACCAAAACTTCTCGTTCCAACTGTGCGCGTTCGCGCTCACCGCTCTCACGACTTTCACCTCTGCTCTCGAAAGAATAGTTTTCAACTCGACTTCATTTCTGGGAAACGCGACGCGTTGCTCGTGACGACACGCCGCTCTCCCTTGGAAATTACTCAGCAGCGCCGTCTTTCTCGACGACTCATCTTCCGCGCTCGCGAGGACGACGACGACGAGGACGACGACGACGACGACGACGAAGAAGAAGAAGAAGCGCATGTCATTTGTGCCTTTTTTTTTTTCTTTCCTTTTAAAAGCTTTTTCGGAGCGTTTTTTTTTGACCAATATGAAACCCTAAAATTACGTCTTTTTGAACATTCTTGAGCCCACGGCGATCGCTTTTTGCGTTTTACTCTCGACAACTGCGCGCACGCACGCACACGCGAAGAAACAGCGAGAGAGAGACCAAAAAGGAAAACGTCCCGACGTATCAATAGAATACGCGCACCACGCGATACGAATATAATCTTTAAAAAAATGGAGCAAGTATTCCCAGAAGCTTTGCAAACTTTAAAAACCGCCGACCCTTTCATCTACAACCTCATCCAAAAAGAAAAGTTGAGGCAAATCAAAGGCATCGAACTCATCGCGTCGGAGAACTTCACGTCCATGCCGGTGATGGAAGCGCTCGGTTCGTGCTGCACGAACAAGTATTCGGAGGGGCAGCCGAACGCGAGATATTACGGCGGTAACGAAAACATCGATTTGATCGAGATGGAGTGTCAAGAGAGAGCGTTGAAAGCGTACGGGTTGGACAAAAACGAGTGGGGGGTGAACGTGCAGCCGTATTCCGGGTCGCCGGCGAACATGGCCGTGTACGTGGCGTTGTTGCAACCGCACGATAGAATTATGGGTTTGGATTTACCGTCTGGTGGACACTTGACGCACGGGTATTACACCGCGCACGGGAAGAAGATCTCCGCAACGTCGATTTTCTTCGAGAGTTTACCGTACAAGGTGAACTACGAAACCGGTTACATCGATTACGATAAGTTGGAGGAAAAAGCGATGGATTTTCGACCGAAGATGTTGATTTGTGGGGGAAGTGCGTACCCGAGAGATTGGGATTACAAGAGATTCCGGGAGATTGCCGACAAGTGCGGGGCTATGTTGATGATGGATATGGCACACATTAGCGGTTTGGTCGCGGCCAAGGAACAAGCGTCGCCGTTTGAGTATTGCGACGTGGTGACGACGACGACGCACAAATCTTTGAGAGGTCCGAGAGCGGGCATGATTTTCTTTCGAAGAGACGAGAGAGCATTCGAAGGGAAGATTAACAATGCCGTGTTCCCGAGTTTGCAAGGCGGGCCGCACAACCACCAAATCGCTGCGTTGTGCGTCGCGTTGAAGCACGCGCAAACCGACGAATTCAAAAAGTATCAAGTGCAAACGAAGAAAAACGCGGACGCGTTGGCGAAGAAATTGATCGAATTGGGATATTCCATGGTTACCGGTGGTACCGAGAACCATTTGGTGTTGTGGGATTTGAGACCGAACGGATTGACCGGATCCAAGATGGAATACATCTGCGATGCTGTGCACATCACGCTGAACAAGAACGCGGTGTTTGGCGACGCGAGCGCTTTGACGCCGGGTGGATGCCGCATTGGTGCGCCGGCGATGACCAGTCGTGGTTTAGTGGAGAAAGACTTCGAACAAATCGCCGTATTCTTGGACGAAGCCGCGAAAATTGGTTTGAAAGCGCAAGAAACGCACGGAAAGAAGTTGGTAGACTGGAAGAAGGGCATCGACGGCAGCAAAGAAGTCGCAGAGTTGAAAGAAAAGGTCGAAGCCTTCGCCGAGGCCTTCGCTATGCCCGGTTTTACCCGAGACAGCGTCGATATGTAAGTAGAGTAAGTAAGTGAGGAAAATTGAACGAGAAAGAAAAGCGTTTTGTCTCCGTTTGGGTAGAAAGATAGATCGAACCACTCCACTTCGAGAGAAAAAGACGCGACAGAGTCATTTAAGTTATTACACCACCTTAAGATACATTTTTTAACACATAAAATCATTCAACTATACGTACATTTAAATTACAAATACATTTACAGGTTGGTACAAAAGTATATAGTTTCGTCGTCGGCTTCGAATGCGTGCGCCCGCGGTTTTCCTCAGGAGCAACAGCCAAATTTTACACGATTACATCCGTGCCCGCCGCGCTCGTCCTCAACACGCTCGTATCTAACCTCCCTCCTTTTGAATCTCGAAACCTATTTACCGGCGCATTCTTCGGCGTCGGCGACAATTTCGCTTTATTCATGTTCGCATTCTTCGCGTTCGCCCCTCTTCTTTCCATCACCTCCGCGACGATGTAGAACACGAACCCACCCAATAAAAGTATGATGAAAACGACGACGACGATGGTTTGTCGCTCCTGAAGCTTCATATCTTTCGAAGAGTCCGGGTGGAAGTACGATTCCAGAGTCTCCGTGGTGCTGTCGATGCCCATTTTTGCGCCGAAAGGAGTTCGTTTTCGCACGGGGGCGGGCGTTTTGGAAGTGAGGCAAATGCGAATTGGACACACCGAGAGAAGATATTTTTTTCCATGGAAAGGAGGGGGAAAGCAACAACTCCCGAGAGCGCATCATCAACGGAAAAAGAATGATAGAGATTAAAAGTCATCTAAATCGTCAATTTCTTCGTCCGTATCGACGCCAGATCCGTAATCGTGTTCGTCCGTTTCGTCGCGCTCGTATTCGAGCAAGTTTTTGAGCTTCTCGCCGTGACCTTGTCCGCTTCTGCCTCGCAAACCGCCGGCGTCGCGAGGGAGCGTGCGCCGGAAGGTATCATTTGTTGTTGTTGTTGTTCTTCCTTCGTGTTCGTACGCGAGCTTAACGTTGCGTTTGGCGTCGCGTTCGCGTTGGTTTCCGTTTGACGCGTGCGTGTCTATGCCTAAATTGAACGTAGAAAACTTGTTGAGCTTGTCCGTCAATTTCGCCGCGCGAGCGCGCTCGCGCGCTTTTTGGATGTCCTTTTCGTTCCGCAACGCGTCGTCTATGGAGGTGTATTCCAGAGCAATGCACGGCGTTGTAGAACTGCTATCGGGGACCTTTACGAATCGTACCACGTCTGTCTCTCTCGTCTTTCTCGTCGCGCCTCGTCTCGCTTCTACGGTGAGGAGCGTTTTTCTATTCCTCCTATCGTTGCCGCCATTCCCTCCTTGTTGGGGATTTTGCCTATAAATCGTCATCGCGCACGAACAACTCGCATCGTTCGCGAGCACTTCGCACGCGCTACTTCGCGCGCTTCGCCGCACTCTATTTCTACCACTACTCGCGTTACCACTACCTCTCGTCGAAGACGTTCGTTCTCTCACCACCACCCCTCTCGTTCGCGACATCCTCTGCACCTCTCGCACGAACCGAACGACGCTCCGTTCGCCGTGTATAAAACTCACGCACGAAACGTCGTCCAAAAACACCACCACGCGATGCACCGAATCGTTCGACGCGTACCCAAATATCCCAGATCGGATGCTGCTGCTGTTCTTTTGACCTGCCGCCTCCGACTCTTTCGCTACCCGCTTTCCTTCTTCCATCGCGGGTGGTGGTTTGTCCAAAATCTCCCCTAATTTCCCCAACAGCGCATCCAAAGGCTTCTCCGTCGCGTCGAACGCGCCAAACGCGTTCGCATCGAGCACCAAAACGCCCCTCTCTTTCCCATTAAACAACGCGTCGGTGATTATTCTCTCGTCCATCGTGAATCGCACCAAGATGGCGACGCATTCGTCTTCTTCGTCTTCTTTCCGTCTTCGTCTCCGCGACGACGACGACGACGAGAAGAGCGAAGCGCTTCGCTCGACCAAATCCAAAAAGACTCTGTCCGAAACCCCGTTGTTATTGCTGCTGCCGAGCAGCGCGTCCGCGAACGCGCACGCCGGCGCGACGTCTTCCACGTTTCTCACCGCCTCGTCCAGGGTTTTTATCGCTCGACGCATATGTTGATTGATTGATGGACAAACCAATTCAGTTGTTAAAAGTTTTGTGTGGGGAAAAAAAAAGCGGCACAAAAGAGTATCACACAACAACAACGAACCACATGTCTGCTTTGTCGTCGCTCTTTCGCGCCTCTTCTCTCTCTTCTTCTCGACGAAACCATACCTCGAGGTTCTTCTCGCCTCGTCGAGGAAAGATTGAGAAGAAGAAGATGAGGAGGACGAACGCGAAGAGCGAGG
>Ga0255766_10002407_pt1 | contig 16647 bp, 16 predicted proteins | sample 071ome_23_FD_179966 | JGI IMG/M metagenome (GOLD analysis project Ga0255766, IMG submission 179966) | Coastal salt marsh microbial communities from the Groves Creek Marsh, Skidaway Island, Georgia - 071403BT metaG (version 2) | ecosystem: Environmental > Aquatic > Marine > Intertidal zone >... | reverse complement strand
ACCCCAATCGTAAGTCGCGCGCTTCAAATTCTGCTGCGCTAAAACGTCCTTTGATGGCGTTGACAACGGCTATAATTAGAACAATTAGGACAAAAAAGGCCCAATAAGAGTGAAGGTTTTGTAAAATAGAATACATGTTTTGTTTTTTTAATTTTTTGTTAAAGGTCAAATTTAATGCCTTGTGCCAACGGCAACTCTGTGGTATAATTTATCGTATTGGTCTGCCTACGCATATAAATTTTCCAGGCGTCTGAACCGCTTTCTCGGCCTCCTCCTGTTTCTTTTTCACCGCCAAAGGCTCCTCCGATTTCGGCCCCCGAAGTTCCAATATTTACGTTGGCAATCCCGCAATCGCTTCCTTGGTGCGACAAAAACAGTTCAGCTTCTCTTAGATTTTGAGTCATAATCGCAGAAGAAAGTCCTTGGCGGACATCGTTTTGAATGGCAATTGCATCTTTGACATCTCCGTTGTAACGAATCAAATAAAGTAAGGGTGCAAAGGTTTCTTCTTGAACAATTGCAGCATCATGCTCGATTTCTGCGATCGATGGACTTACATAACAACCGCTTTCGTATCCAGACCCTTGCAGAGCACCTCCTTTGACCACCCATTGGCCTCCGGCTGCTTCTACGGCCTCCAGTGCAGCATTGTACATGGATACAGCGTCTTGATCAATCAATGGACCAACATGATTGGACTCGTCCAAAGGATTGCCTATTTTCAATTGGGAGTATGCCTTTTGAAGGGCTTCTTTGACCGTGTCAAAGATCTGGTCGTGGACAATCAATCGACGGGTCGACGTACAACGTTGCCCACAGGTCCCTACAGCGCCAAATACAGCACCTATAACGGTCATTTTGATGTCTGCTTCTGGTGTAACGATTATGGCGTTGTTTCCGCCAAGTTCTAGCAACGACCGCCCTAATCGTTGTCCTACAGTAGCAGCTACATTTTTGCCCATTCGGGTTGATCCTGTAGCAGAAACCAAAGGCACTCGTCGGTCTTCGGTAAGCCAGCGGCCTACATCTGCGCCACCATTGATCAAACAAGAAATACCTTCGGGCATGTTATATTCTGCAAGTACTTCTGCAATGATTTTTTGACATGCAATGCTGCAAAGTGGGGTTTTTTCGCTCGGCTTCCAAACACAAACATCTCCACATACCCAAGCCAATGCAACGTTCCAGCTCCAAACAGCTACCGGAAAATTGAAGGCCGAAATAATCCCTACCACCCCAAGCGGATGGTATTGTTCGTACATGCGATGCCCTGGACGTTCTGAATGCATCGTAAACCCGTGGAGTTGTCGGGATAAGCCTACGGCAAAATCACAGATGTCGATCATTTCTTGAACCTCGCCCAAGCCTTCTTGGTAGGATTTTCCCATTTCGTAAGAAACCAGTTGTCCCAGGAGTGTTTTTTTCTCACGTAACTTGTTGCCAAATGCTCGAACCATGTCTCCCCGCTGTGGTGCTGGAAGGGTTCTAAAGCTTTCGAAGGCCGTGCTGGCTACATCCAAAATTCGCTCATAATCTTCAACGCTTGCAGTGGTTACTGTCCCCAACTGTTCACCGTCTACAGGAGAGGACGCATTAAGTTTGGCGCCACTGCCATACCATTGTGAGCCCGTAGAACATCCTAGTTGCTCTTTTTCAATTCCTAATTGTTCCAATAAGGTTTTTGTAGATACCATTTGTGTTATTTTGAAACTAAAGTAGTATTTCTTAAATAGAATTACTCCATAATTAGGGCAAAAGTAGTACCTTAAAATCGATATCCATAATTGTATTTCTTATGAAAAAAATAGTTCTATTGGTCGCTCTTACTCTGATAAGCTGCCAGCCACAACCCGAAAAAGAAAACAAAACCCCAAACTTTGGAATTGTGATTCATGGTGGTGCGGGTACTATTTTGAGAAAAAATATGACCCCAGAGATGGAGGCGCAATATCGCGAAACTTTGGCTCTTGCCATACAAACCGGCCATGCTATCTTGAAAGCAGGAGGAAGCAGTCAAGAGGCTGTAGAAAAAACCATTCATGTGATGGAGGACTCCCCGCTGTTTAACGCCGGAAAAGGAGCCGTTTTGACCGCTGATGAAACCATAGAACTCGACGCTTCATTTATGAACGGCGCCACACTCGACGCTGGAGCCATCGCCGGGGTTCAGACCATAAAACACCCCATCAGCGCGGCCATCGCCGTGATGGAAGACTCCCCGCATGTTATGCTTTCGGGCAAAGGAGCGGAAGCCTTTGCAGCTAGTCAAGGGTTGGAGTTGGTGTCGCCCGAATATTTTTATACCGAAAGGCGCATCAATGCCCTCAAAAGGGTTAAAGAAAAAGAACAACAAACCGCCTTTACACCACAGGAATGGGAAGATTTTAAAAATCAAAAATTTGGCACCGTTGGTTGTGTGGCATTAGACCAAGCTGGCAATCTGGCCGCGGGTACATCTACAGGAGGAATGACCAATAAAAGGTGGAATCGCATTGGCGACGCACCCATCATTGGGGCAGGAACCTATGCCAATAATGCCAGTTGTGCGATCTCGGCAACAGGCTGGGGCGAATTTTTTATCCGCTCTGTGGTTGCCCATGACATCGCCGCATTGATGGAATACAAAAACCTTAGCATACAAGAAGCCGCACGAATTGTAATCCATGAAAAAGTAGCCAAACTAGGTGGAGATGGTGGCATTGTCGGTATAGACAAACAAGGTAACATTGCTATGGAAATGAATACCGCCGGCATGTACCGCGCCCATATGGATGCACAAGGAAATTTAACCGTCAAAATCTACAAGGACGAGTGAAAACTGCATATTATGCCGTGCTTTTTTCAAACACGTTGTTAGATCAGAACGATTTGACCTATCAAAATTTGTCGAAAAATTTACGGGAGACTGCCGAAAAACAGCCCGGCTATTTAGGTATAGAAAGTTATCGCAATCCCCAAGACGGCAAAGGCATTACGATCAGCTATTGGAAAAGTTTGGAAGCCGTTACCCTGTGGAAAAAACACGCCGATCACCTCATCGCGCAACAATACGGCAGAGACATAGCCTACGACAACTACAGTGTGCGTGTTTGTGAAGTGCAACGAGAGTATCATTTTAACAAAGATCCAGACCACTAGCAAGACTCCCCACCACCATGATGCCCCAAACGTTAAAGCTTTTATTTCAACACTTCTTAAAAAAAAGTGTTTTTATACTCCTGTTATTTGGACTTACGTCCTTTGGTCAAGAGACTTTTAAAATCGGTTTTTATAATGTCGAAAACTTCTTAGAATATTCAGACGCTTCCATCTTTCATCCCAAATGGCTGCATACCCCTGCGGGGCGTTATAAAGGATATCCCTTTAGGACTCAAAAAAAAGGGGGCTTTCTAACCGGCTACTCGGACCATTTTCCTGTAACCATAACCATAAGGGTTAAATAAGTTTACCCATTCGCCGAATTTTTCAAGCGCTTCCAAAAATAAAAAAGACCAACCGTGCTGACTAGGGTCAAAAGCAGCAGGATGCCCATTCTTCCATAATCCCCATACAAGAGCGAGCCGGCTGCAAAGAGCAAACTATACACAGCTGCTGTCCCCAAAAGCATACAGATGATCCCAGTAGGAACATCCCATGGCTTTTTTGTTGTGTCTAAGGTAACCCCTGCTTGTTGTGCTTGTTGGATGACCTTTTTCCAGCCCGGGCCTCCGGGTTGTATTTTTTGATAAAACGACACCAAGGTGGCCTGATCTTCGGCCGGAGTCAATAAGGTTACCAAAACCCAAGACAAGGTGGTCAATCCAACGCCCCAAAGGAGCTGATCAATAGTTGCTATGGGTGCAAATCCAAGTGCCGGATGAATAATTTGCAAATAAAGCGCAATGACAAAAGAAACAATCATGGCCGTAATTTCACTATAAACGTTGATACGATACCAAAACCAACGCAGAATAAACAACAGTCCGGTTCCGGCGCCAATCTGAAGCAAAATGCTAAAAGCCTGCAGTGCATTGCTGAGCAACAAGGCAATGATCCCCGAAAAAACCATGAGCAAAAGCGTGGTCCAGCGACCAACAGCTACTAATTTTTTATCACTTGCTTCTGAGTCTATAAATCGATGGTAAAAATCATGAACAACATAGGAAGACCCCCAGTTAAGATGTGTGGATATTGTTGACATAAATGCTGCAACGAGCGACGCAACCAAAAGCCCCAATAATCCCGCAGGCAAAAAAGACATCATCGCTGGATAGGCCAAGTCATTGCCAATAAGTGCAGGATCAATGTCCGGAAACGCAACTGCCAAACTGTCTAAAGTGGGGAAAACAATAATCGAGGCTAGGGCCACCAAAATCCAGGGCCATGGACGGATAGCATAGTGCATAAAATTGAAAAGTAAGGTCGCCCAGATAGCGTTTTTTTCATCTTTTGCAGACAACATCCGTTGGGCAATATAACCTCCTCCTCCCGGTTCTGCCCCGGGATACCAAACGCTCCACCATTGCACGGCAATTGGGATCAAGAAAACCGTAAAAAAGAGTTCTTTATTGGATAAGCTTGGGATAAAGTCCAATTTGGGCTGAACCTCTGCATGCGCCAATAAGTTCTGAAGCCCGCCTACTTCAGGCAAATCTACTAGTACACCGGCGGCCCAAAAAGTGGCGATCATCGCCAAAGCAAATTGAAAAAAGTCAGTGATAATGACCCCTTTTAAACCACCCAATGAGCTATACGCTACAGTTACGGTAGAGGCAATGATAAGGGTTTGCCAGGGAGCCAGCCCCAAAAGGACACTTCCAATTTTGATTGCTGCAAGAGATACCCCAGCCATAATCATAATGTTGAAGAATACCCCTAAATACAATGCCCGAAATCCGCGAAGTAATGCAGCCCCTTTTCCACTATAACGCAATTCATAAAATTCTAAATCGGTCAACACCTCTGAACGCCTCCATAACTTGGCATACACAAAAACAGTTAACATACCGGTCAGCAAAAAAGCCCACCATACCCAGTTACCAGAAACGCCGTTGGTGCGGACAATATCCGTAACCAAATTGGGCGTGTCTGCAGAAAAGGTGGTGGCCACCATAGAAACGCCCAAAAGCCACCATGGCATGTTTCTACCAGACAAGAAAAACTCTTGAACGCCAGAGCCGGCGCGCTTGGACACAAGGACCCCTATAAGAAGGGATACGACAAAAAAGGCTATAATAATAGACCAGTCTAATACGGAAAGTTGCATAAATTCAAAGTTGGTATCTTAAAGATAACATAAAAAAAAAATTGAGCAGATATTATTTTTTAAATTGCCATTAAACACGCCTACGCAGTACAAAACTTTGTTTTATTTATGTCCAAATCCCGTTTCAAATACCAACCACTTTGTTTCTTTTCTTTAGGGCTAAAATTATCTCAAGGGTCATTAACGCTTGTGCTTTTGGTCTTTGCCAGTTTTAGTTTTGGGCAAGTTGAAACCAGTACTCCTCCAAGGCTCAACTTTCCAAACCAGGCAGAGGAAGAACAAAAAGAATTTATAAATCCCTTGCCCAAATCATTGCTCAAAGACCCCTTTGAAAAAAACGAGCTGGAAATCGAAAAAAACAACCTCAATATTGAACGGGAAAAATTTGAAGATCCTGGACAACGCTATTTGTCCAAACTTAACAACAAACTAAAAAGCCAAGAAGGCGAATCTTCCAAAAACCCCAATCAGTTTACAAACGATCAATATCTCGGCGATTTTAGAATTGGGTCAAAAGTGGTTCGTGTGATTTTTAGAGACCATGAATATCCGGATGGCGATCGAGTACAAATTTTGCTCAACGACAAGGTTGTTGTTGCCAATGTTCTGCTCCAAGAATCATTTAAAGGCTTTAACATTGAACTTCAAGAAGGCTTTAATCGTATTGATTTTGTGGCACTCAATCAGGGAGAATCTGGGCCCAATACGGCCGAAGTGCAAGTGTACAATGAAGCGGGTGAGCTTCAAGCGGCAGACCGCTGGAATCTCGCCACAGGTGTCAAAGCGACTTATGTGGTTATCAAAGAATAACTACCCGCGGTATACTTCGAGCATTCCAGATACAAAACGATCTACTTCTTCGAGGGTTCCTGTACTGATCCGACACCAATCGTAAAAAGGAGGGAATGGACGGCCAATACGCACACCCTTTTCGAGCATTTGTGGCCCCAATTTTCGTATATCCCTTTTGGAATGGAAAAACACAAAGTTGGTGCTCGACCGCACGCAATCCAGCTGTAGGTGGTCCAAAAGAGTGTAAATTTTTTGCTTTGCCTCGCGGTTTTTGGATAGTGAAAAATTATAGAATGTTTCGTCCTGAAGTGCCGTATCAGCGGCAGCAATTGCCAAGACATTGCTCATCGCAACAACATTTTTTCGAATTTGATCTGCCAGTTCAGGCTTGGCAATCAAATATCCGATTCGCAGTCCCGCAAGGCCATAGACCTTAGAAAAGGTTTTTGAAACAATCACATTTGCACCAGCTCGAACCAATGCATCCATGGAGGGATAATCAGTTTCTTCAATAAAATCATAATAGGCTTCGTCGCTAAAAACAATGGTTTTTTGGCTGACCGTCTGACAAAAATCCTTCAATTGTGCAGCCGGCAATAAGGTACCCGTTGGATTGTTTGGGTTGCATAAAAAAATCATTTTTGTTTTGGCCGAAACCTGCTTTTCGATCGCTGGGAGGTCATACCCTTTGTCCGCGCCAACAGGAACCCAACGGATGGTGGCTCCCCATTGTTTGGCATAGTCCATCATGGCTAAAAAAGTGGGCTGCCCAGCGATGATTTCTCCACCACTATGTGCAAAGGTTAGCCCTGCGATTTTTAAACCCTCTGTGGAGCCCCCAGTGATGATGATGCTTTCTGGCCCGACACCGTGCTTTTTTGCCAGTTTTTCTGCCAATGCATCTGAATATTGATAGGGATATCGACAGGCGTGATCAAACGCTTTGCCAATCGCCTTTTGTACTGCCTCCGACGGCCCATATGGGTTTTCATTAGAGCTTAGTCGTACAATCGGTTCTAATGCTCGAGGACGAAAATAGGCCTTTTCTTGTGCACTTAATAGGCTGCTCGGGGCCATCAAAAATCCCCCAATCCCAATGGAGGAACGTAACCAATCTCTTCTACTTTGCATAATCTATTTTTGTGGTCTCTGAAAGTTCTTTAATTATTCATAGAAAACAAAATTTATTGTCTATTTTCCCATATGGACAATCTCGTTTCCTTGCTTGAAAAAAGCCTCGCTCAATGGATCGGCCCCCTTGAGTGGGTTATGCTGGTGTTAATTATTGGCGGCGGACTGTTTCTTGCGCTGCAGTCTAAAGGGGTACCCTTACTAAGGATAAAAGAGGCTTTTTCACTATTGCTGAGCAAAGAAAAAGCCGATCCAGGCATTTCTAGGTTTCAAGCGCTTAGTGCCGTCCTGGCAGCCACTGTGGGCTTGGGAAATATTTCTGGGGTTGCCATTGCAATTCATATGGGGGGGCCTGGCGTATTGGTTTGGATGTGGTTGACAGCCCTGATTGGTGCAATTATCAAATTTTATTCTTGCTCACTAGCTGTAAAGTTACGAGCCCTAGATCCAGAGGGGAACCCCCTTGGAGGACCCATGTATTATATGACTTTAGGAATTAAAAAATGGGGGAAACCCCTTGCCATTTGGTTTGCTATAGCAGGACTTTTTGGAGTGCTTCCTGCGTTTACGGCAAATCAGTTGACCCAAACAATAATTGATGTAGTCCAACCTCAAAAAGTCGTTATGATGAGTGTTTGGCAATGGAAGTTTATTATTGGCATTGTGCTTTCTATAATCAGCGCTGTGGTGATTTTTGGCGGCCTTAAAGCGATTGTAAAGGTTACCTCAAATTTAGTTCCATTTATGGTTGTTGTTTATTTGGCCATGGGAGTTTTTATTTTAGCAACCAACGCTGATGCTGTATTGCCAACGTTTGGTCTTATTTTCAAAGAAGCGTTCAATTTTGACGCTGCCGTTTCGGGAGGCTTTTGGGGGCTGGTTTTGTTGGGTGTGCGCCGTGCTGTTTTTTCTAACGAAAGTGGCGTTGGTAATGCGCCCATGTACCACGGCCAGTCACAGTCAAAAAAAGGAACCGATGAAGGACTTGTAGCTATGTTGGGACCGCTGCTTGATACCGGCCTGGTTTGCAGCATTACCGGTTTGATCGTCATTATAAGTGGTGCCTACATTGGCAATGACCTCAACGGCATTTCGCTTACTCTTGAGGCCTTTGAGCGCCTTTTCTTTGGCGTTGGTGATGAGTTGTTGTTGCTTATGGTTTTGGTTTTTGGCATATCAACATTGCTTACCTACTCCTACTATGGTGTCAAGTGTTTTGGTTTTTTAACACGGCTAAAATGGGGCAATTATTATAACTATTTCTACATTGGAAGTATCATCTTTTCTTCCTTAGTTACAGTCGAAGTTGTCGTGGGCGTTATTGATCTTTCTTTTGCCCTGATGTGTATTCCCAATATGATCAGTGTGATTTATTTGTCTCCATTGATCCGTTCTGAAATGAAGGAACGACAATGGATTTAGGGACTTGGGTTTTGTCGCTGCATTACTCCTTCCCAAAGCTTTAGGGCTTTTTCCGTTGCTTTTTTGGGATCGGAGGTTAGTGCATTATAGATTTTTTGGCGTGCAATTTCTTGAACCACGGGTATGTCTTTTTCTTCTAATCCCAGAGTGTATATCGGCTCAAAGCTTTCGACTCGTAAAGAGCCTGGGCGTCCATAGTAAGTGTACCAAGGCATTTTACGCTTGCAGTCATAAAAAGCCATAGGCAAAATAGGCAATTGATGTTCAATCGCCAATTTAAAAGCGCCTTGTTTAAAAGGGTTTAACAATACGGATTCGTCGAGGTAATCTTTTTCGGGAAAAATACACACACTATAACCATTGTTCAGCTCTTTGCGCGCTCTTCCATAAACACCATAACGGCTTTTAGAACTACTGCGATCGACCATTATGGCCGCCCTTTTGTATAAAAAACCAAATATGGGTATGGCGACCAGCTCTTTTTTACCTACAAAAACAAAAGGGGTTTTCCATGCACGCAACATCAAAAAGGGGTCAATATAGCTCGTGTGATTTGCAATCAACAAATAGGGCTTTTGGGTGGACGCTTTTGGGTGGTGGGTTATTTGAGTCCAAAAACCCATGCCAAAAAGTACCCAAGGGGCCCATAGATTTCGAGCCATCCAAAATACAGCACGGTATCCGTTGGGGAACAACAAAGCGATTACAATAAATGGAAAAAGAACCAAAACTGGAATGGCTGCTAGAATGTAAAACCAAATCCTCCAAACAACCAACAATAATCGACTAACCCAATAAAACATGTGCTAAAATAAATTAAATCTAACGAACCCGTTGCTTGTCAAGCGCATTAAAAAAAATATCTTTGTGACAGCAAAGCATTTAGACTATGGCACGGATACTGACCGGGATTCAATCGACAGGAACGCCACACTTGGGCAATCTTCTTGGAGCTATACTCCCTGCAATCAAAATGGCTAAGGATACCCAAAATGAGTCCTTTTTGTTTATTGCCGACCTGCACTCTTTGACACAAATCAAGGATGGTGAAGCTTTGCGAAACAATACTTTAGCTACAGCCGCCGTTTGGCTGGCGTGTGGGTTAGACACCAATGCAACCGTTTTTTATCGCCAGAGTGATGTTTGCCAAACCACAGAGTTGGCTTGGTATTTGAGTTGTTTTTTTCCATATCAACGCCTAACATTAGCGCATTCATTTAAAGACAAAGCAGATCGACTGGCGGATGTCAATACGGGACTGTTTACCTACCCGATGCTTATGGCCGCTGATATTTTACTCTATGATGCCAATATTGTGCCTGTAGGTAAAGATCAATTACAGCACTTGGAGATGACACGCGACGTGGCCAATCGTTTTAACAATCTAATGAACGAGACCTTTGTCATTCCAGAGGCCAAAATCACCGAAGACACCCAATACATCCCGGGCACGGACGGTCAAAAAATGAGTAAGTCTAAAAACAACACCATCAATATTTTTCTTCCAGAAAAAGCCCTGAGAAAACAAATTATGGGCATTCAAACGGATAGCACCCCATTGGAAGCGCCAAAAAATCCAGATACATGTACCGTTTTTAACCTCTACAAATTATTGGCGCCTCAAGATGCCGTCGCAGAATTACACGATGCCTATACAGCTGGAGGCTTGGGTTATGGCCATGCCAAACAACGCCTTTTTGATTTGATTATAGAAAAATTTGCGGACGAAAGATCCCGTTTTGATTATTATATGAATCATCCTGAAGAAATCGAAGTGGCGCTGGCCAAAGGGGCGGACCGAGCTCGTCGTGTAGCCAATGAGGTTTTGCTTCGTGTACGTAGCAAAATGGGCTTCTAAATTATTTGATATTGTTTGCCTGGTACTTGTTGAATGTACCCCAAAAGTTCTAATTCCATAAGCACTGCCGCCATTTTGCTTATCGGTCGTTGAAGTTCCCTTGCCAAATTGTCAAGGCTTGTATGAGGATGAGATGCAACCCAGTCAAAGACTTGTTGTTGATCAAAGGTTAATTGTTGAGTAAGCGGTTTTTTCTTGGTTTTTGGTTGTACACTCCAGCCTAAAAGTTCCGGCAATTTTTGAGGTGTTCCTACCATTTGAGCCGTATGGTTCATGATCAATTTTAAACAACCTTGACTTTTATCTGCATCTACAGGACCCGGCAATGCAAAAACCTCTCGATTGTATTGAGATGCAAATCCAGCAGTGATCATGCTTCCTCCTTGATCTCCAGACTCGACTACAATTGTAGTATGTGCCAATCCCGCAATAATACGGTTGCGTCGCAAAAAATTGGTTCGGTCAAAAGAGTCCGTTGGTAGAAACTCGGTTATAAATCCGCCGTTTTGGAGAATCTCAGGGACATATTTTTGATGTTTGGCGGGATAAATACGGTTAAAACCATGCGCCAAACACCCTAAGGTGTCCAGACCTGCATGTAGTGCCTTTAGCTGCGCATAGATGTCGATGCCATAGGCAAATCCAGAAACAATAAGCGGGTTATAGGGTGCCAATGCGTCAATTAGCAAGTCACAGCAACGCTTTCCGTATGGGGTCGGTTTTCGGGTCCCAACAATGCTGACGATACGTTGCGAAAAGTGGTCCCATTTTCCTTTAGAAAATAAAAGAATTGGGGCGTCCGGACAAGATTGCAGCAATTTGGGGTAGGTGTCAGCCCCCCCAAAGCAAACATTCCCAGTTGTTGGCCTTTATACAAGTCAGGTCCTCAGCGACTTGGTCTTTGTGCTTTTTCCAATTTATAAAATGGCTATAGGTCGAGGGTGTGAGAAGTTTTTCTTGGAGCAGCGTTTTGGGATCGGCCCTCAAAACTGCTTGGGGGCTTCCACAATAAGAGAGTAGCTGTTGGGCGCGAATTGCGCCGATTTGTGGAATGTGCCGCAAATATAAACTGGCTTCTATTGGGGTCATTTATAAAGATTTGGATCCGAAAGTTACTAACTTAATTGATGTCCGCTAAAAGCTGAAGATTTTTAGTACATTTGGATAATGACTTTTGGCAAATACATCAACGAACTATTATACCGATACGAGTGCGTGACCATCCCCAACTTTGGGGCGTTCTTAACCCGTTCGGTCGGAGTGCTCATCCACTATGATATGGGCGTGTTTAATCCGCCAAAAAAAGTGCTTACCTTCAATAGTTTACTAAAAACCAATGACGGTATCCTTGCGCATCACATTGCACAAAGACAAAACATTTCTTACGAAAGTGCTTTACGGCTTATCGAAAAAGAAATCATTATTTGGAAGCAAAAACTCCAAACGCAACCGTTGATTATTGATCCCATTGGAGAACTTCGTCTCAACGCCTCCAAACGTGTGGAGTTTTTGACCTATGCAAACATCAATTTTGACACCAATGCCTATGGGCTCAATGTATTTACCCGAAAACCCCTTGCCCAAACCCCCAGAAACAACCCTGCAAAAACCTTTTCAATCATGCCAGAAAACGAAAAAGACAACCTCATGTTCACACCGGACAATGAAGCCCAAAAAACAGCCTCTTATCCCCTTCTCAAATATGCCGCTATCGGAATTATTGCGCTTGGTCTAACGGGTGCCTCTTATTATTTTGGTGGTCAATACATCAATAATGAACGGGTTAAAAACCAACAAATTGCTCAAGAAAAAATATCAGAAACTGTAGCGACTGCAACTTTTGATTTGGGCAAACTAGACGCGGTATCACTAACCATCGGCGTAGCGGCTCCCAAAACAAATACTGTTTTGGAACAGCCCTATTTTAGTGTGGTTGCCGGTACCTATCGTGATTTTACAAATGCCGAACGTGTGCTTAATAGCCTCAAGCGTCAAGGATATGAAGCTGCTTTTACAGCCGTCAACCCCGAAGGCATGCATCGTGTAGCCTACGGACGCTTTACCAACAAACGCGAGGCGATTAAATTATTGTATTTTATCAAATACACCCTCAAAGAAGACGCTTGGTATCTCGAAGAAAAGTAGCATCATAATCGCGCCAGCCAGGTTGATGGATTTTGTGGTTTCATATTCATAAAAACACTGAACTGGAGCGTTGTCTTACCTGTTTGAGGATTTGAAAACACTTCACCCAAAGGGTCTTTAGCTTTTACTTTCTGTCCTTTTTTGACGTATACCTTGCTAAGGTTTTTATAGGCCGTAATGTAGTTGCCGTGCTTTACCAAAACCGTGGGGTTGCTTCCTTTAAAAGTCAACAAAGACATTACTTCGCCATCAAAAACAGCACGAGCCACGGCGTTGGGCTCGGTAGCAATCGTCACACCGTTGCTTTTGATCATGGTTGTACGGACTACGGGGTGGGGTTGGGTTCCAAAGCGTTGGATGATTACACCCTTGGAAACTGGCCAAGGCAACCGCCCTTTATTTCCTACAAAATTTGAGGCGAGGAGTTCGTCTTCGGGTGTAAGGGCAAATGTGGTGGAGCTCTTTTTGCCAGCTGCCTTGTTGGAGGCCGCAATGGCTTCTCGGATCAATCGGTCTATTTCTTTGTCAATCGCAGCAGCCTTTTTTTCCTTTTCGGTTATCTGCCGTGATAGCCCTTTTTCTTTTTTTCGCAAATCTTGTACTAGTCGCTCCTGTTGTCGAAGCTCCTTTGACAAAGCCGCTTGTTCTTTTTTATTTTCTTCGATCAAGGCTTGTTTTTTTTCCTTTTGAGTAATTAACGTCTGATTGAGCTCCTGAAGGGTAAGGGTTTTTTCGGCAATTTTTTCTCCTTGTTTCTTTCTAAACGAGGTGTATTGCTTGAGGTATTGCACCCTTTTGTAGGCTTGTAACACGCTTTCTGAAGAAAACAAGAACATCAAACGGTTTTGGGAAGATTTGCTAATGTAAGAGGCGCGTATCATTTCGGCATAGTCCTCTTTTAGGGTCTTCAGCTCTTCCCTAAGGGCTTCAATATCACGGGTGTTGACTTGAATGCGTTGGGTTAGGATGTTGGCTTCTTCGTTATTGACACGGATGAGTTTTTTTCGGATTTCTAATTTGACATCCAAATCTTCCACTTCCGTAAGGGCATCCTTTTTTTTGGCGGTATTTTTAAATAACAGCTGATTTATTTGCTTGATTTCTCTGTTGAGCGTTTCGCGCTGGGTTTCGAGTTCTTTTTGACGCTTTGTAGATTGTTGCCCTTGTAGAAGGAGCGGAAAAATAAGGAAACACCAAACGACTAAATAACGTCTCATCTTACAATTTCAATTTTTTTATACCCGTTTGGAATGGCAAAAGGAAAGGTGATCTCCGAAGGAAAATCAGATCGGATAAACTCCAGTTTAAGGGTGGTGAGTTGCTGGCCTTCTAAAAGTGAAATCTGTATGATTTTGGGTAAGGTTTGACTTTCGATTTTTTGGTGTTCGGGATACTTAATGCTCAAAATAGCCCCTGTTTCTGCAATATAAAACCGTTGTTCTTCAAGAAGAAAGGTGCTTGGATCTATAAAAAATGTGGGCTGAAATCCGCGTTGCTGTTCTTTTGGTGTTAGGACATAATATTTGGGATGATTGATCGTGGTCCATGTGGTTTTTTTGAGATCGGCCATTGGGGCGCCCAAAAACAATTTTTCGACTTCCTCGAAGGTAAACGCTGTTTTGAATTGTTGGTTCAAAAATTGCACATCGCCTTCAAAAAATGTTTTTTGAAACTTTTCATAAAATTGAACTTCCTTGGGGGTCAACATCAATTTGGCAATCGGAATAAGCATGGTTGCGCTCAACCAAATTTTCTGTTTCGGTTGCATGCGCAGATTGACGGTCAGTTGTTGTTCTCTTTTCCCGTCGTTGTAGGTCACACGCAAGCGCGATCTAAAGTTTTTAAAACTGGGGTATTTCCCGTCGATTTGCTGGGTCAATTTTTTTAGGTTGACATTTTCAACAGGAGCTTTTGTAGGCAATACCGCTACGGTTTTACAGGCTACAAGGTTTGTTATTAGTGCGATGTAGAATATAAACCGGCAATATTTGTAAATCGGATGTAGCATCAGCTTAGGGTTGAATAATCGCCAATATTTATACGTGTAAAGTTTCCATCAAAATGGACCTGATTTCCAATCATGGCTCCTTTGAGTTTTGCGTTTAAGAGCGTGCTCTGGTTTTGTATCAAACAATCTTCTAAATGGCAGTTGGTGATTGTTGTGCCTGCCCCTACAGAAACATGGGGGCCCACCGTACTGTCTTTGATGATCGCGCCGGGTCCGATGTAGCATGGCTCAATGATTTTGGCATTGTCAAAAGTTGCCTCTGCCGAAATTAGCGGGGTGTCTTCCATTTCAAGGAGTTGGAGCATTGCGGTATTGGTTTGCAGCGTGATTTGAGGGTTGCCGCAGTCCATCCATTTGCTGACTTGGCCAGGGACAATTTTTGAGCCTTCTTCCATCAATGCTTTGATGCCGTCGTTGATTTGATATTCCATCCCGGGCATCAATTGTTTGGCGACTACTTTTTCTAATTTATCTCGAAGTTGTGAAATGTCTTTAAAATAATAAATCCCAATAACAGCCAGGTCAGACACCCATTCTTTGGGTTTTTCTACAAGTTCGACAATTTCATCGTTTTCATTAAGTTTTACGACTCCATAAGCTTCTGGGTTTTCAACTTTTTTGACCCAAATCATGGCGTCTGCGGTTGGGTCAATAGACAAGTCTGCGCGTATCAAGGTGTCAGCATAGGCCACAACGGCGGGACCTTGAAGTGATTTTGCAGCGGTCATGATGGCATGGCCCGTTCCTAGGGGCTCGAGTTGTCTATAGATGGTCCCTTCTGCTCCTAAGCTGTGTGCAAAGGCGATCAGCTTTTCTTCTATGGCTTCGTCAAAAAAAGCAGGGTCTCCAAGAATAAAAGCGACCTCATCAATTGGAGTATCGACCACCTTGGCGATTTCGGCCACCAGCTGCTCTACAATGGGGGTTCCTGCTACGGGCAAAAGGGGCTTAGGCACCGTCAATGTGTGGGGTCTGAGTCGGGAGCCCCGACCGGCCATAGGCACGATTATTTTCACCTTTGTATTTTTATTAAACGGTTCATCATCAATTTTTACCGGTGCTTCCAAAACCTTTTTCGCCTCGGGTGGTCTCCGATAGGGTTTCGACGGGCTTCCATTGGATTTGAGTAAATGGGGCTACTACCATTTGTGCAATTCGTTCTCCAGGTTGTAAGGTATACTCTTCTTCAGACAAATTGATGAGAATCACACCGATGTCTCCCCGATAATCTGCATCTATCGTGCCTGGGGCGTTAAGTACGGTAATCCCAAATTTGGCGGACAAGCCCGATCGCGGTCGGATTTGGACCTCATAGCCCTCTGGCAAAGCGATGGACAAACCCGTAGGAATCACTCTGCGTTGTAAAGGCCCCAATACAATGGGGTCATCAATATTGGCGCGCAAATCCAAGCCTGCGGCGGCAGTACTTTCATAATTTGGGAGATCAAAACGGCTGTTGTTGATTACGGGTAGTCGAACCATGGGTTTTTTTCAAAAATACAAAAAATCCGTCCTGTATAAACCCCTGTCTTTTTATAGAAAAAAGTTAAATATTCTCTGGCTTATCTATATCTTAAAGTCATGCTAAAAATAAATTCATGTCCAACCAATTGACCAATCGGCTAATAAAAACCGTTTCGTATATCGGATTGTTTTTGTTGTTTGCGCTCCCGGCCTATTTTTGGTCTGATCTTCCCGAAGTTATACCCATTCATTATGGCGCAAACGGACAACCCGATGGCTTTGGAAAAAAATCAACCCTCTAGGTTTTAGCAATTATTGCCGGTTTTTTGTTTATGATCATCCAACAAGTCAATCAATACCCACAATATTTTAATTATCCGGTTGCGGTAACTGAAAAGAATAAAAAAGCGCTGTATCGACAAGCACAACAGCTTATGTCCATTGTCAATGCCTATGTCGTTTTGTTGTTTCTATACATCCAATGGCAGACCATCCAGGTTGCTCGGGGTTTGGCAGAGGGCTTAGGCACGTATTTCCTTGTTGTGGTGTTTTTGCCTGTGTTGTTGGGTGCTGGTTTTGCAA
>Ga0255766_10002404_pt1 | contig 16652 bp, 13 predicted proteins | sample 071ome_23_FD_179966 | JGI IMG/M metagenome (GOLD analysis project Ga0255766, IMG submission 179966) | Coastal salt marsh microbial communities from the Groves Creek Marsh, Skidaway Island, Georgia - 071403BT metaG (version 2) | ecosystem: Environmental > Aquatic > Marine > Intertidal zone >... | reverse complement strand
CAACATGTGTGTAAGGATTGCTTTCATATATCCCATGTTTGTGGGCAAGATGCTGAGGAGTTGGCTTCATGGCACAATGGCACGGAATATCTGGAAGAAAATCGACTGGCGGTAGACTTGTTCAAGCGCGCAAGAAGCGAGCGTTTGAAATCTCAACTGAGAAGCAATTTGCTCTCATTGGCGATCCCAAGCGAAAAGTCTACAGAAAGACAGGTGGTAACACCATGGTTCGTGTGATGTCTGCAGATAGTGTCAATATCAGCAGTTCCAATGGAAAGACGAGCACTGGAAAAATACTCACAGTTCTCGAAAACGAATCCGACCCGAACTACGTTCGACGAAACATTCTCGTCAAAGGAGCGGTCATTGAAACCGATAAAGGGAATGTCAAAATCACATCTCGCCCTGGAAAAGACGGCGTTATCAACGGCGTCCTCATCGAATAAGGTTTCATCAACCTTAAGGGCAATGTCCTATGAGGGAATCTCGTGGAGCACAATCCTGACAGGCTATGCGTTTGGCCAGGCTATTTCGATAGCAAATCATCAAGGCGCGGTGGTCGAAGGGTTCCACGAGATGCTTCGGTTTCAAAGCCTGACTTGGAAGGCCTTGCAAATGCTGCAAAGCAACTCGGTATTCGGAAAATGAAGCGTGAAGAAGGTGTTTCGCATCCTCAACGCCCGCATTTGAGCGAAGGCCGGCTTTGGATTTCTGCAAAGGGTGCAGAGGAACATGTGGGTGCATCGACAAAGGAAGAATTGCTACAACTCATCGGCGGGCAATGGAGAGAGATGCAAAATTCTGCAAAAATTGCTGAACAAAAAGCATTGGAGGAGCGCCCCAAACCTGGTCAAACATGGGCGAAAAATCAACGAAAGTCGAAAAGTGGTCAGCAGCGAAGTCAGCGGAAAAAATCGTGGAAAAAATGATTTTTTGATTTCAAAATGTGATAAGGTGATGAACACTGCTTGGACATGAACGCTGGTTACGGTCATGTGAATCGATTGGATATTTTCCGGAACCCAGAACATTTCCTGAAGGCACTGCTACATCTGCCGATGCAGCGATTGCCCTTGGATGTTCAATTGGGCAAATAGCAAAATCGATCATCTTTAATCTCAATGGAAAACCAATTCTTGTCATCACTTCTGGTCAAAACAACGTCGACCGAAAAAAGAAAATGAAGAAGTTGCTTGAGGCAAAACCAAGTCAGGCTTCAGCAGATTTTGTGCTTGAAAAAACAGGTTATCAGGTCGGTGGAGTACCCCCGTTTGGTCATTTAACAAAGGCAGAAATTTTCATGGATGAAGATTTGATGGAATATGATATTGTTTGGGCAGCCGCAGGTTCATCTCACACAGTGTTCCCGATTACTCCCGCCGAACTTCTGGATGTTTCAGGTGCAACACTTGCTGATGTTAAACAGTAAAATCCTCTCAGGCGAGCGTAGAGAGATTTGAAAACCCCTTCCAAGTAGCCCAACCAAGGTGGGATAAGGTGACGGAGAAGGATTCGAACCGTGACCCCCATGCCGAACAAGAATGGCGGGATTCAATTCGTGCTGTTGCGAATCAACAGGGTCCTGAAGAAGCAAAGCGGCTCATTCAAGCGACCATTAACGAAGCACAGCACAATAATGTGGACATCGATATTACTGCGACATCATATCAAAACACCATTTCGGTTGATGAACAAAGCCCGTACCCTGGTGATATCGCTCTTGAACAACAATTGCACAATATCATTCGATGGAATGCTATGATGATGGTCACAAAATCAAACAAAGATTTCGATGGCATTGGAGGCCACATCTCGACGTATGCATCAACCTCTCATGCATGGGAAGTTGGCTTCAACCACTTTTTCAGAGGAAAGGAAGGAGGCCATAGTGGCGACCATGTGTATTGGCAGGGTCACGCTTCCCCTGGAATTTATGCCCGTGCATGGCTTGAAGGCCGACTCGATGCTGACCACATCACGAATTTCAGACAGGAAGTCGGCGGTCATGGATTGTCTTCCTATCCTCATCCAAGATTGATGCCAGACTTTTGGGAATTCCCAACTGTGAGCATGGGTCTCGGAGCAATGACTGCTATTCATCAAGCACGATTTAACAAATACCTCGAACAGCGGGGACTCGTCAACACAACACTCTCACGAGTTTGGTACACAATGGGTGATGGAGAGTCCGATGAACCCGAATCGCTATCACAACTATCCTTGGCAGCAAGAGAAGGACTCGACAACATCATCATGACGTTAAACTGTAATCTTCAACGCTTAGATGGGCCGGTTCGTGGCAACTCAAAAATTGTTCAAGAATTAGAAGGACGATTTCGTGGTGCAGGATGGAACGTCATCAAAGTCATGTGGGGTACGCAATGGGACCCGTTGTTTGCAGCGGACACAAATGGTGAACTTTCGGCAAGGTTAGAACAGTTGGTTGATGGTGATGAGCAGCGTATTTTTACCGCTGATGGAGCAACAATCCGAAAGGAATTATTCAACACAGCAGGTTTGACAGCCCTCGTTTCATCAATGACCGATGAGGAGTTGGAACGCCTGTGCAATAACGTTGGCGGCCATGATTTCGTCAAACTCTATTCAGCATATGCTCAAGCAACAAACCACAAAGGAGCGCCAACGGTTGTCATTATTCGAACCATCAAAGGATACGGACTGGGGCCCGACTTTGCAGGTCGAAACACAACGCACCAAAAGAAGAAGGCCGACATTCAAACTATGAAATGGATGAGAGACGACATGAACCTCCCATTTACAGACGAACAACTCGAAGAATATCCGTTCGTTCAACCAACAGACTTCCCTGAAGTTGTCGAGTATGCGAAGGCGAGAAGGAAACATTTGGGAGGATTCCTACCATCTCGTAAACCTGGCCCCTCCTCCATCGATCTACCTGCCGGAGATGTCTATGCTGAATTTAACGATGGAACCAAAGGGGGGGCACAAGTCTCAACCACGATGGCTTTTGTCCGCATCATGCGCTCGCTGATGAAGGTCAATGGCTTTGGAGAAAAAGTTGTGCCTATCATTCCAGATGAAGCGAGAACATTTGGAATGGACCCGCTGTTTTCTGAGTTTGGAATCTATCACCCAGAAGGGCAAATGTACAAGCCGGTGGACCACAATGTATTGATGAAGTACAAAGAATCAAGCAAAGGGCAACTGTTCGAAGAAGGTATTAACGAAGCCGGTGCAACATCCACATTCATTGCATCAGCGACATCTTACTCAACACATGAATTTCCAACCATTCCATTCTACACATTCTACTCCATGTTTGGATTCCAACGTGTTGCAGATTTGATTTGGTCAGCAACTGACCAACGAGCTCGAGGATTCCTCATGGGTGCTACTTCGGGAAGAACAACGCTCAATGGCGAGGGATTACAGCATCAAGATGGACACTCGCTTTTGATGGCACACACCAACCCAGCGATTCGAGCATGGGACCCCGCATTTGCATACGAGCTTGCAACCATCATTCAATATGGAATTTCAGATATGTATGAATTAAAGAACGATTTTATTCACTACATCGCCATATACAACGAAAATTATCCGATGCCGCCCAAACCAAAAGATGCAGATGAAGGCATTATTCGTGGACTTTATCTTCTTCGTCCAGCTCCAAAAGGCGATGGTCCAATCGTTCGATTGCTTGGATCGGGCCCAATAATGTTGCAGGTCTTGGATGCTGTTGAAAAACTCGAAGAGTATGGTGTTCGTTGTGAAATCTATTCAGCGACCTCATACGGTGAACTGCGTCGAGATGGTATGGAATGCGACCGATGGAATCGAATGCATCCTCATGAACCTCAAAAACAATCTTGGGTGGAAAAAATCCTCGGTGAATCAGTTCCAACCATCGCTGTTTCAGACAACATCGCTGCTGTTCCGGATTTGATTCGGCAATGGGTTTCTGGGCCGTATTCTGTTTTGGGCACTGACGGATTTGGTAGGTCGGATACGAGAGAGACACTGCGTCGATTTTTCGAAATTGATGGTGAATCTGTGGCTCTTGCAGCGCTTTCAGCATTGGTTCGAGAGGGTACTTTGGAAGCGAGTGTTTTTCACATTGCAAAAGAAAAGTGGAACATTCAACATGAAAAGGTCGACCTCGCAGAGTGAATTCAAAGCATCAAGATTCTCTAAAAACATCGGGTAACGGCGGAACCCATGCTCCCTTTTCTCTAGAAAAGTCAAGAATATGCCAGTACAGGGTAACGATTTTTTCTTTTTTATCTAAAACATCATCGAGTTCTTCTGGCAAAAGTGGTCTCGGAATTTTTTTCCAAGCCCGTTTTGAATTGAACGACAGGGGGAAGCGAAACAATGCTGGTCCATTGCAGGGAAGGCCAAAAGTGGTCAACCATGGTCGCTCAAGAATTCCACACTCCTTCATTGCATGTTCAACTTGAGGCCACGAACCAGAGGACTTTTTTTTCGTCAACCATGAAGGGTTGATTGAACTATCGAGTTGAATCGTATGGTCGGACAACACCTCAGCCATCCATGGAGCAATATATCCATTTGGGGCACGAAAATATGGGCGGTAATGGGCACCTGCTTTCTCACGAAGTATTCCATTTGAGGTCTCAAGCATCCGTGAAAAACCCACATCATCTCTTGGCCATGCAGACCAACTCCTGTGTGTATGTCCATGGCAACCAAATGTTGCACGCCCAGGAAATGACGTCAGAAACTCTTCAAACAAATGACAGAATTCTTTGTTGTCAAATAAATCCGTGATGACAAAAAGCGTCACGCCATAATCATGTGACGTCATCCAATTGAGAAAACCTCTCCACCCTATTCGAAATGATTCTGAGAGGTTGTCACTTTCATCGAAGTATGTCTTTTTGCTCCGAGTCGGGTGGCCTTGGTAGATGGGTAAATGCCGTAGGTCATCGGTATCAATGGTCAACCATGTGTTCAATCGCCTTCACCTCGTGGAAGGTGGACAACAAACAAATGATGTGGGACTGTTCGCCCTCGGACGTCAATTCCAAAATATTCTGAAATCCTATCTCCATGCCAAGCAATGCAAATCGTTTCTGCAGTAGCCACACCGGCATCGTTTCGAGGGTGCACTGCGATTTCGACATAGGTGCTCGCTTCTCTTGATTCAATCCATTCAAAGATTCGCTGTACGGCTGCTGTTGCTATACCCTTTCTACGAAATGATTTACGGACCCAATATCCCAAATTGTAATCTGAGCGATCGAGTTGTAATTCATCGCCAAGACCTACCATACCAACGAATTCATCTTCTTGTGAAAAAATCACCCAGAAGTGAATCGAGTTGTCATCAAATTTTAGTTCAATATCAAACAACATGTCACGAAATTGACGGTGAATGTCATGATTCGTGTCAAGCCAAGGCAGAGCAGATTGGGCGGATTCAGGGTCTTCATTGTATGCCTGCATCAAGTGAGTTAAATGCTTTCTTTCCGCAACGAGAAGTCGGTATCCTTGAACGGTTTCAAGAACTGGTGTTTGCATCTTCCGGACCTCCGAGAATTAATTTTTTGACTTCAATCGTCGTTGGGTGTTCTGGATACACTCGACTAGCCATTTCAGCAACCCACTTTGAGTGCTCAACTCGATTGATGTATTGTAATGCAACACAAATATGATGCAACACATCAAGATTTACAGTAAGGTGAGGGCCAAGAGCATCGAGTAATTGAGCGGCAACATCGAATTTCCCATGTTGTATGGCCTCCATAATGGACACGACTTCCCGTATCACGATGGTATCGTCCCAAGGTTCTGCTGCTGCCCAAGGCCAAATCCTCGGTGTCGCTTCTACCGTGGGTGTCACAGATTCTTCATTAGAAGCAGGAAGAGGCTCATTCTCAAGTTCTCCAGATGTGGTCATTTGGTCTGATTGTTCAACCGTTGTTGATTCTTCCAAAATTTGCGGAGGCGTTTCAACTGGATCTTGTTGTTCGTCAATTATCGAGGGTACATCGAGGTCAAGCGTATCGAAATCGAGGTCGTCAAGGTCTGGCACGTCGATGTTTTCAGAGAGCGTTAGGTTTGGTTGAATCAAAGGTTGTTCCGGCTCTTCTGGCTGGACTGGTGGTTGCATAATCTCTGTCAAATCTTGGTCAACCGATTCGTTCACATCAGGTGAAAAAAGGTGCCCTCGGCCTGAGTGTACAGGTTCGGGAACTTGCTCAAGGGGGTCGATTGAATCAAGTTCAAACTCAACGACTTTTGAGGGGAAATCTTCCTTGGTTAATTCTTCATCAACGTAAGGTGTCGACTCAACTGTTTCAGTCAATGTTGGGCCTTGTGCCGGAAAAAAAGAAAAATCTTCTGCCTCATTTTCATCTGCATCAACGATTGCGTACTGGTCAACATCAACAACCATGTCGTCCATTGTAAGCACGGCTTCAACAGCGACGTCTTGGTCCTCTTCGTCGAACCCATCTGAGAGGAGAATATCGAGAATTTCATCATTTGGGGTTGAAGAATTTGATACAGGTTGCAATCTCGCCGATTTGGAAAATTGATAGTAGCACTGCACGCATTCTTCGACACCAATGTCATTTTCATACTCGCAATAAGGACATGGGATTCCAGGTAAGTGTTTCGATGATGATGCTTTTCGCTTGAACATCGACCCACCCAATAATATCGGCGAAGAATTCCTGTTTAAGAATAGGGGTCTTTCGATTAAACGAAACATCAATCCATAAGCATATGCTCATGAAGTCAAGAGGTTTGGGATTGATATGAAGAAGGGGAGGGTGAGTCGCCTCAACAGTACTCCAACCCCTCAAGAAAAGGTTGACTTAAGTCAAGAAATGCCCTCGAAGTGGCATCGAAGTCAAGACCATTTTGAGCGAATGACTGAACTCATCCGGATTGAACTCGATGACGAAGTCGCCCTCGTTGAAGAGCGTTGGAAAACATGGACTAAACAACGACTACTTTCATCAGGATATGCTCTCTTTGATTTAACTGGTCGAACAAACGGACGGTTTTTCGGTGATGATATTGTTGTTTTTGAACACCCAAAACGAAGTCATCTTCCCGACCATCGATTTACAAATGGAGATATCGTATTGATTTCTAGAACGAGGCCATGGGATGAAAAAATCGTTGAGGGTGTTGTTCTCGACCAACATCAAAGCAGAATTCGAGTCGTCGTTACTGAACGTCCTAAAGACCTCAAGAAAGGATACTGGCGTCTCGATCGCGGAGCAAACCGAGTTGCACACGATAGAATGCATCAAGCTCTCATCTCATTTCACTCATCTGAGCGAGAAATCTCAACTCCACTCCGGGACCTTCTTTTAGGCACTGTACACGATATGAAAGGAAGTGCTGAACTACCACCTGAAATACATGGAAAGAACAAACACAACCTCACCAAGGATTGGAAAACTGGATTAAATGAATCTCAACAGCAAGCATTTGAATCTGCAATTCATCGCCGATTAACGTTGATTCAGGGGCCTCCTGGAACTGGAAAAACATTCACTGCTGTCCGGATTCTATCTCATCTCGCTCAAACCTCTGGACAGCCAGTGCTTGCTACTGCGGAGTCGAATGTCGCTGTTGACAATCTGCTCGAAGGTTTGCTCGACATGGGCATCAATGCGTTGAGAATTGGTCGGCCTGTCAAAGTTCGTGACCATCTTCGCGATGCTACATTGGATGCCCATGTGGATGCCCATCATCGTCAAGAAGAATTGAACGACCTGAGGGATGACTTTCGAGAATTACATCGGGAATTACCATCTCTAAAAGGAAAGGAAAAAGGCTTGGCTCACAGAGATTCAAGACACCTTCTTCAACAGATTCGAAGAATTGAACGGGAAGTTATTGACGACGTGTTATCCAAAGCGGAGGTTGTATGTGCGACGACGGTTGGCTGCGGCCACAACATCATCGCTGACCGTCGATTTCCCATCGTGCTCATCGATGAGGCGACTCAAGCAACCGAGCCGTCCTCCATTGTTCCGATTGCTAAAGGGTCAAGGCAATTGATTCTCGTTGGTGACCAACAACAATTACCACCAACTGTCATCAGTAAAAGTGCGGAAGATGGAGGATTAAACCATTCGCTGTTCCAAAGAATGCTTGCATGTGGACTTGAAACCGAAATGCTGACCACTCAATACAGAATGCATCCTTCAATACGAGAATTTCCAAGTGCACGATTTTATGAAAACCGGTTGCAAGATGGTTGTTCACGTGATGAACGACCGTGTCCTGCTGGATTTCTCTGGCCAAATTGGGACAAGCCTGTTGCCTTCGTCCCTGTTATGGGCGTCGAAGAAACTGAAGAGGAAGGCAAGAGTCGGAGAAACCGCGATGAAGCGGCTCTCGTCTATTCCATCGTTTCAAATCTCGTTGAACCAGGTGATATCCATCCATCTGAAATTGGCGTGATTTCCCCCTACAACGGTCAAGTCCGTCTTTTGCAAGAACTCTTTGATGAGCACCGGTCACGTGAAGAGGGAGGGAGGTTTGAAGGTCTTGAAATCAAGAGCGTTGATGGGTATCAAGGTCGAGAAAAAGAGGTGATTGTCTTTTCATGTGTGCGAGCAAACGAACAAGGAGAAGTCGGTTTCTTGTCAGATTTCCGTCGATTAAATGTTGCCATCACCCGTGCCAAACGAGGGTTAATTCTCCTGGGGCACCCACACACCTTGAGACATGACCACAACTGGAAGAGCTACTTGGAGTGGATGGAAGAGTCAGAACTTTTTGCTTGGCACATTACAAGTTAACACGTTGACAAATTTTTCTCATTGGAAATCCGACAACAGAATCAGATCGTAGGATTTTTCGTTGAAAGCAGAAGGATGCAAAGGGTGTTGAGTTACAACTAACCCTTCGTATACCCTTAGATGAATATTTCACGCGTCAGTACTGACGCGATAGGCGTCTCACGCGTTGGTATCGCAAGGGCACTGCAGACAAGTGCAAGGTTTCCCTAAAAGATACACAGATTATTTCGAATTTGATTACAACCGAGGTGTTTATATTAGTCAATCAAGCAGAGAATTATTGTGAAGAACACTTGGTCAAATCTGTTCGTTTTTGCGCCAGCGAAGATTGAATTGTCATTTAATCACTGGGGAGATGACAGAATAACAATTTTAGATTTTGACATTCAATCAAGCGGAGATGAAATACAGGTCATTTCTGGCTTGAATGGTTCAGGAAAGACAATAACATTGGAAGCAATAAAAAAGTTCACTGATGTGTTTTCAAAACCATCATTTGAAACATTAAGAACATTCCAGAAATTCGCCTCAAATGTACAATTGAATTACATAATGGTCGAATTTAAATCTACAACGCCAATTGTTTACGATGAGCAACATGATAACGGTAATTTCAAGATTGGTATAGATAATCTACCCTATGGTTACACAATAAATGGAGAGTCAACATACTCAGATTATTCATTAATTGATGGAACAAAATTCTCGAGTTACTTTGGTTGGGATTTAGATGTTGAAAAATGGTTAGCCTTCAAAACAACATTATCAAAATGCGTTAAGTTCGAAAATAAAGATAATCCGAAATGGTATCTTAAACAAAAAGGAAGAGTAGATGTTACACACAACGGAAATTTTGGTGATTTCGATTGGGACGAGGGGTGGAATGAAATTACTAAATCCCACGAAAGCGGACTAATCAATCGAGAGTTTCTACTTCATGTTAGTGATATATCTCCAGATACTGATGCATGGAATGATAAATTTGGAATCAATTTTGGACAGCAGTATTTTGAGCTAGATGAGATGACTACAGCACCGGGACCTATCTCGATCATAAGAGGTAGTTCGTACATTGAAGTGAAAAATGCCTATACAATTAATCAATCATTTTTAGAAGAGTTAATAAAACGAATTAATCAAATAAGAGAACTGCGTTCATCGATTTCCTCATATGATTATGATAATTTTGAAAGAGTTTATAATCAAATCAAGGAAGGTTTGTCCTCCAACGATCAGTTTTCAGCGATAGAGTCCTCAATCAATAGAATCAAATCTAAGTTTGGATTAAAGTTTCAGGATAATGAAAGAGTTAAAGAAATGAATATTCAAGAATTTATTCACTACCTTTCATCATATAGTCCTGAAACTTACATTTTGTTTCTAATCGATGAATTGTCGTATATCTCTCTTGTTCTAGCATTTTTGTGCGATGGAGCAGAATTCATTGATACTGATTTAAGACACCTTACAGCTGGTCAGAAACGCGTTATTAATCTCGCACATCAATGGTATGAAGCACCTCAGGGCGAATTGATTTTGATTGATGAACCGGAAGTATCTCTTCATATTTCTTGGCAAAGAAATATGATTAGCGCATTCAATGATATTAATTCGCATATATCTGATGTTCTGAGGCAAACTAGGTCAGATGATAAATTTCTTGAATCCATGAAAAAATCAGGAGAATCCCATTATGACATTTTTCCAATGTTCCTTGAAAGATATTCAAATTTGCTAAGCAAAAGAATGCTAATTGCTACTCATTCACCAGACATTATTTATCATCATCAAAATTTAGTATCTCATATTCCTCCTTTAGGAGGTGATTAAATTTCTAAGGATGAAATCTCGCTTATAGAAGACGCACTATCTGATACAATAAGGGAAAAAGCGGCAGCAAGTATCCACCCTGGAATTAAACCCGTGTTCAAGGTCTATGTAGAGGACACAATACATAGACAAGTTGTAAAAGCAATGTTTCCTAACTTGAATGTAACATCTATTGGTATGAAATCTGAAGTAATTGAAAGAGTAAAAGCTCAGGGAAATACGATCGGAATTGTTGATACTGATGCGGACTTCGATAATTCGCAGGTTAAAGGAATTGACAGATGCATTGATACTGGCAAGTATTGTTGTATGTTTGCAGGAGTTGAAGAAATCCTAAATGTAAAAACCTTATTTGATAAGATTCGAACTAAGGTTGATGAAAAATTTAGTGATGACAAAAAGGACAACAAAAATCAAGTCTCAAACCACATTAAAAATATTAAAAATGCCATGAAAACTAGAACACATTCTAGATTGTTCAGGACTTATGTCTCGTATACATCAAGTCGAAAAATAAAATACAACAACTCGATAAAATTGAATTGGAACTATATAAATGGAAGTTGGAACAAAACTACTCAAAACGAAGTTTCGGGGATTAAGGAAGAAGATTTGATTGAATATCAAGCATTCATGACAAAATTTGGAAGTATTTTACGCTCTGCTGGAATCAACGATCATAGTTTTGAGGATGTAATTATAGATCTGATAAAAGATGAATATGATGCAAAGAACTTATCTCACAACATTATCAAACGGATTATTAAATCCGACTGTAAGAAAAGTTTCAAGCAGAAAAATGCTGCATTTTTCAGAAAAAAACTTCCGAAAATCAACAAATTTATATCATCACATATTCCGAAGTAAGTTATTTTGGAAAGTTAAATTTCCAAAGTCGTGTTACATAGTAAGAGAAATTAGTTCGTACTGTCTCTTGTGGGAAGATAGAGACTACCGACAAATCATTTGCATTAATCAAGAATTTAGATAAAATTAAAATGTTATATCTAGTACAAATCATATACCCGATTGCTTCTTTAGTTCTTCCATCAATTGTAAATGCTTTTCAGAGAACGTGATTGCCTCAAATGATTGCTTGTGCAATTCAAAGACTAAGAATGCGCCTATTGCGATATTTTCATCATTGTCTGATAGGGACTTTAACAAATAATCTACTGAATATTCCTTCAATCGTGCTAGAGCATGAATCGCAGAAGAATAAACATCATCTGTAGCAAATGAAGCTAACTGCGGTGGCTGAGGGACAAAGGTTGCAGTGACTCTCCCCTCATCATCTCGCACATGAAGTTTCATATCTTCCTCCGATTGTGATCCAAGTCGTAAAATTTCAATTAGGTGTGGCACAGAAGGCTCATATCTTCGCCATCCTAAACAATCTATCGCGAACATTTTAACCACAGGGTTTTCATGATTAATAAGTAGATCCAACACCTTATTCATTGCAACATCAGAAGCGCCATTCGAACCGCTATTTCGTATTTCATGAATGTGCCCATACAAATATTGAGGGCTATCAATATGAGTATCAATGGCATCTAAAAAAGTATTTTCAATATGCTGATTCCATTCTCCTAGACTATTCAAACATCTTGCAGCACTATGACGTATATCTTTCGGAATTGTTTCCCAAATTGATAGGAGGTGGGATGAAAGTGCTCTTTTTGGTTCCCCATAACGTATCGAATCTACAGTACTAAGGATATATTTCAGCGTATCCAAATCATTATTTGTTTTCAAAATCTTATTGATAATGGAAACAATCTCGGAAACCATCAATATACTCAATTCATCATTTGTGTATCGATCTATGTATTTGGTAGATGCTTCAATTGCTAATTTTGTCAAACTATTGTCTTTGTTTTGTTCATAAACAATTAATTCATCAACAATAAATTGGCCAAAGCCATAATATGCCTGCTCATAGGTAATTGAATTCAATGTAGTCTCTTTATTTTCGTCCGAATCTTTAGATTCTAAAATAATGTAATCCAATATTTCTTGGAACGAATCATCAGATTCTAGCCCTTTTAATAGTCCTGCTAAGGCAGCATAGTCCTGTTGAACGAACATTAAGTTGATTTTTTGATTAATGGAATCATTAGACAACCATCTTTGTGCAATTTCCGAACCATCATCAGCAAAAATTTGTACAGCATGTAATAGATAACTACACTCATACAAATTATTTTCAACAAACTCATTTATTTCATCTGCATTCATATTTTCTCCATAACCAAAGCGTGCGAATGCAACTAACTCTACCAGTGACTCTAGTTCATGCAAATCAAAATATGATCTGGGATATTTAACAAAGAATTCAAACTTATCGTTGCTTATTCTGGGCGAAATATCTCTGACCAACTTCTTTATGTCTTCGGAATAAAATTCACCGTGTGATCTAGCTTCGGTCAATACCTCACAGAAATGATTACATATCAAATCATATTCGCTCAATGGACGCTTTTTGGTTAGTTCATCGATCATAAATTTACTAGTAATTTTTAGATGTTCACCTAGTGCAGAATAGTGAAATATTAATCCATGAGTCAATTTTTTAAGTTGTAATAAACTATCAAATATTACTCTCATATTTTCTTCAGTTCCGAAATTAATCCCTAGCCCAGTGATTGCTCCATACAAGAAATACTCGCCGCCCCGATTTCTCTCGCCTTGCTCTAAAACAATTGAAGTTTCAGATTTGCAGATATCAACTAGGAGTTTTTCGACATGTTTAGAATTAAACAATTTACGACCACCATTCTGATTAATATGGAACCATTTCTCTCCAACATAACGATACTTCTCCAAATTATCTTTGGTTATGTTTAATATCAAGTCAAATAACACTTTTTCTCCTAGAGACTCTAGCAAGAATTCAATATTGGCGATTGTGATTCGGCTACTAAATGTGTCATCAAAAAATTCTTGTTTCATCTTCTCGATATATGCTTCATAATCCGATACCAATTCGACAAACAAAGCCCGAATCCTTTCATTGTGAAAATGCCGGGACACATCAAACAACTGATTCGGATCTACATCATTCATCACTAGAAATTCTTTGAATATGAGATAACTTTGTTCTGAAACCGGAGGTGCCCCGTAAGGAGCATACTCTTTTCGAATAAAATAATCAGCCAATATTTTGGAATTTTCTATATTTGATTGAAGGCACAATAGCACGAACATTGCCTCTTTGGTTACTCCTCGTTCTGCTTTGGCAGAGAAAAGTTTCAGGGCCTTTTCAGAATCAAAATTATCAGGTATATCTGTTGATTTAGGAGGATTTTCTACTATATTAGTTGCAGCATCAGCTCGAATGTTTTTGTTCTTTCCATGTACAGCGTCAAGCCAGTCCATGAATAACTGAATTGGTCTTGAGATTAAACATTTCACACACGGTTTATTATGAATCCCACAGGCTTCAAAACTAAATCGATGTGTTATTTTCGCTCAGGAAAATGACCCTCAAGAAACCCACGCGTGAAGTGTATGTCTTGACGGTAGCGTCTGTATCGACCCACTGAATCCCCTTTGTTTCGGGAAATAAAATGCAAAGGGGGTTTCGGATAACCCCTTGTAACTTATCCGAATCAATCTGTAGGTAATTCGTCATCTCCAAATCTATCCAGATATTCAAGATAGCTCATTTTTTCTTTTCTGCATATCTGCTTGTATCCTTCAATCGATTTGGGATTGTATGTTCCATCAATTCTGTAAAGCCAGTCTTCTATTGTCTCATATTCAACAGGATCCCATTTGGGCTGGACCTTCCAATCGAGACTATCCGATTCACATGCTTTGACAAATTCATCTTCTGTTGGCACTCTCGAAAGGAAAATTATTCCTCGATTTATCCAGTATAACAAATTCGGGAAATCACTCAGCACTTCCATGCATGTATCATGGTGTTTATTTTTCAGTGTCTGACCATGCGTATACTTGCTTCTAATATTCCAAGCATCTTTGATTAGTTTCTTACAGATCGCATCCTGTTCTCTTGCATCCTCATCTGAGACATTCATTTTTATGCGGTTATCCGAATTAGAAATTTCAAAGAGAAAAGGAATCCATTTCCGTAGATTCGCCCCAATTCCTCCAGTAAATCCTCTACATAATGTTTCTAAGCATCTACAAAATCTAGCATTTCGTTCCAATGGATTCTCGGTTTGCATTGCCACAATGTAGAACTCTAAGAAATCGCCGTATCGGCCGCTTGAATCTGAAAATAGAGTATACCCTGCCATCCAAATCATCGGTAAAATAGACTCCCATGATTCGACCTCGATAATATCAATTTCATTTTCTCCGCCCCACCAATCATTGTTTGTTAATTCGGTTTCAAATTCAATCTTTGTGGGAAATTCATTTTCTGGATTTGTTACGAACCTCCATGAATAGTTCATCGAGCCACATGCCCTCATTTGAGTATTATATCCTCCCAATAAGAGACAAAATGAGGCGAATACAGAAAACAATTGCTGCACAGTTACTTCAAGATCCATTACTTTAGTTAGACCCTGTTCTTCAAAAAATCGTCGAGTTTCATCAGGAATAATTTCTAACTCACAAACATATCCATTGTTCAATCTTCTCGATCTTAACTCAATCCATCTTAAAGCAAAATAATGTTCATCATTCATGCATGATTTGAGCAAATCTTGGTCGCTGTATGTCTCTTTGTGCCACCACAATCGGATGCCTGGAAACAATTCGACCCATTCAAAAAACGACCCTGATCCATCACTTATTCTTGGGAATCTCTCCAACAAAAAGTAAGCCCAATCATCTGCCATTATGGATACTGTGCTAGTTTCACGCTTTAACCTAATATGATATCTTACATTGTAGCCCCTTAGAAAACCCTCTGTATCAACGGGTGAGCAAAGGGTACTCAAGCGACAGGCATCTCAGGTAAGGGTATACAGAGGGAAAGAACCGAGTTAATTATAACCAAGCCCCGCGTAGTAAGAGTATGAAACCAGGGCAAATTCTCGCGACAGGATTACTTTTTTTCCTTCTTTTCATGCCACTATTCGCGCTTATTGGAGACATGAGAGTCCAGTGTGAATTTAATGTTGAAAATGATTGTTCGGAATACACAAATATGCAGGGTCTGATTGGAGCCGGATTATTGTTTGGCCTAATGCTTTCAGTTGGTGGCGCATACAAAATGAGGAATCTTTCGAAGGGGACGAGGAGTCCAACATTTGGTATGTATTCCTTACAAGACCACAATATGAAGGATAGTATGTGGGATTCAGACACAAAATCTAATGATATTTCTTTCGTTGAACAATACGGCATAGATGATTCTGTTCTCGCAGATGTGCTTAAGATACTTCAAAACGAGAAAGATAATGCTCAAAACGATTCTAATCAACTTCTTTCTAAAATAGAAGTTAGCAATGACTCCAGTTCAGAAATTGAAGCCTTGATGGAGAAACTGATTAACCAGAAATCAAGAGTTAGTGATATCGAACAGGCCATGACAAAAATCAAGGCTGAAATGAAAGGCATCAAAAAATCACAAGCCGAATCTAATCTTGATATGAAAGATTCTGTCATTTCTGGAGATGTGATGGTGAATGACCCTCGTGAAATAGCTGAGGCCGCCATAAAGGCATACAAGATGGGTCAACAAAGCAAAGATTAGTTTTTCAATTGCAACAACAGACATATTATTGCCACAAAATTGCAAGGGTTCTCTCAAACCCATCCAGACATTATGGAAGAGTACAAAGGGATTCAGTCGGTCGATACAGACGCTACCCATATAGGCAGATGGCAGGAACGCAGTATTTCAAAAATAAAGAGGATGTCAGGTAACCATGGCAGAGAGTCCAGTGCAGGTGTATCAAGGAGGCACGCTTGCCCAGAGCATCCTCTCATCGGCACCTGACGGCATGCTCATCGCACCAGCATGGAAGAGAGTTGTAGCCTTTGCAACTGATGTTGTATTGATTGTCCTTATGATTGAACTCCTCACTCAAGGCCATTTTCTTGCTTCCATCTCAAATTATGCAT